>Ga0268299_1000203_pt1 | contig 231138 bp, 193 predicted proteins | sample NOBtaG_FD_193484 | JGI IMG/M metagenome (GOLD analysis project Ga0268299, IMG submission 193484) | Activated sludge microbial communities from bioreactor in Nijmegen, Gelderland, Netherland - NOB reactor | ecosystem: Engineered > Bioreactor > Aerobic > Activated sludge | place: Netherlands... | reverse complement strand
ACGGCGCGCAGCGTCGCCTCCCGACCCCGCGAGTCGGCGCAGCCCGCGAGCGTCGCCTCCCGTCAGGCACAGCCCCCTCCCGCCCGCGCGAGCGGGGCGAAGCGGGCGAGCGTCCCAATCAGCGGGACACTCCGTATCCCGATCATGCGCAGCCCCCTCCCGACGGCGCGCAGCGTCGCCTCCCGACCCCGCGAGTCGGCGCAGCCCGCGAGCGTCGCCTCCCGTCAGGCACAGCCCCCTCCCGCCCGCGCGAGCGGGGCGAAGCGGGCGAGCGTCCCAATCAGCGGGACACTCCGAATCCCGATCGCGCGCAGCCTCCTCCCGACGGCGCGAAGCGTCCCCTCCCGACACCGCGAGTCCGCGCAGCCTGGGAGCGTCGCCTCCCGTCAGGCACAGCCCCCCTCCCGGCAGTTCTTCTGACACTAATCCCTCCCCGTCGGATGGCAGCTGTAGCAGGCGAGGGAGTCGTAGCGGTAACCCGCGCGGCCGCGGTGCTTGTCGTCCATCCGCGACTGCGAGTGCTCGTGGCACACCAGGCACGTGAAGCTCTGCGTGGACGACTGGTGGCACGTGGAGCAACCCGTCCGGTGCGGCCCCGACGTGATGGGGAAGCGGTGGTTGAACGTGCCCTGGTTCCACGAGCCGTCCGACCCGCGGTGGCAGTTCTCGCACGTCGTCGGGAACCCGGATGACGCGTGGTTGGGTGACGTCGTGCGGTTGTACTGGTCGATGTGGCAGCCCACACAGGTGCGCGGCGTGCCGCGGTACACGTTGTTGCGATGGCACGTGGTGCACGCCGCCTGCGCGTGCCGCCCGAGGAGCTGGAACACCTGGTTGTGGTTGAAGCCGGCGCCGCGCCAGCTCGTGTCCGACGCACGGTGGCAGTTCTCGCAGGCCGTGGGGAATCCCGCCGAGGCGTGATTGGGTGCGGTGGTCCGGTTGTACTGGTCCTGGTGGCACCCCACGCAGTCACGCGGCGTGCCGCGATACACGTTGTTGCGGTGACACGTGGCGCACGCCGCCTGGGCGTGATTGCCGACCAGCGCGAACACCTGGTTGTGGTTGAAGCCACCGCCGCGCCAGCTCGTGTCCGACGCGCGGTGGCAGTTCTCGCACGTGGTGGGGAAGCCGGCCGACGCGTGATTCGGCGTCGTCGTCCGGTTGTACTGCTCCTGGTGGCACCCCACGCAGTCCCGCGACGTGCCGCGGAACACGTTGTTGCGGTGACAGGTCGCGCACGCCGCCTGCGCATGGTTGCCGACGAGCGCGAACACCTGGTTGTGATTGAAGCCTGCGCCGCGCCAGCTCGAGTCGGTGGGCCGGTGGCAGCTCTCGCAGGTGGTGGGGAAGCCGGCCGCCGCGTGATTCGGGGACGAGGTCCGGTTGTACGCGTCCTGGTGGCAGCCGATGCAGTCCCGCGCCGTGCCGCGGTAGACGTTGTTCCGGTGGCAGGTGGCGCAGGCGGCCTGGGCGTGGTTGCCCACCAGTGCGAAGTACTGGCTGTGGTTGAAGCCGGCGCCCTGCCAGCTGCTGTCCGTCTCCCGATGGCAGCTCTCGCACGTCGTCGGGAACCCCGCCGCCGCGTGATTGGGTGTCGTCGTCCGATCGTAGTTGGTCCGGTGGCAACCTACGCAGTCACGGGCCGTCCCGCGGAACACGTTGCCGCGGTGACACGTGGCACAGGTAGCCGCCGCGTGCATGCCGCGGAGCGGGAACGCGGCGTTGTGGTCGAAGCGCGCCAGGTTGAACGACGTGTCGCTCGCCCGGTGGCACGTCTCGCAGTTGGTCGGGAAGCCCGCGGTCACGTGGTTCGGGTTCTGCGCGGACTGGTAGTCCTTCTGGTGACAGCTGATGCAGGTGGTGCTGGCCGCCCGGAAGTTCCCGTTCGGGTGACACGACTGGCAGGCCGCCTGGGCATGGGCGCCGTTCAGCGGTACGCCGGTGTTGGCCGCGTGATCGAACCGCGCGGCGGCCCACGACACCGGCCGATGGCACGTCTCGCACTGCGATCCGAGCTGCAGCCGGTAACGGTCGTCCTGCCGCCGCTGCCAGTGGCAGTCGTAGCACCTGGTCGGCGTGCCCTTGTACACGCTGTTGAGGTGACACGCCGTGCACGCCACGTCGCGGTGACGCCCCTCGAGGGCAAAGCCCGTCTGGTTGTGGAACTGGCGGTTGGGCGTTTCGAACTGCGCCTCGGCGGGGGAGGCGAGGGCCAGCGCAATCGCGAATGGCAGCAGGAGCAGGCGCAGGAGGCGGGTCATGGCAGTCCCCTCGTCACGGTCGATGACACGTTTCGCAGGCAGGCCCGAGGCTGCCGCGGTGGATGTCGGTGTGGCACGTCGTGCAGGTGGTCGGGATGGCGTAGCCCACGACCGGCTTGCCCGTGGAGGCACGCGTGGTCGTCGGCTTGTGGCACGAGGCGCAGGGGGGCGACACGTGGCGGCCGGTGAAGAAGTCGCGCAGCCGCCGCTGGTTGCGGTGCGTGTACTTCGTGACGTGGAACGTATCCTCGGTATGGCAGTCCTGGCACGCGTTCTTCAGCTGTCCGGCGTGCGGATCCTGGTGACACGCGGCGCAGGTCGTGCCGAGGCCGGTCAACTGGCGAGCGGTTCCGCTGCCAGCCGGAAACGCGCGTGTCTCCACCGTGTGGCACGCCTCGCACGCGAGCGGGGCGGCGTGCTTACCCTTCAGCGGGAACTTCGTCGTGGCGTGCGAGAAGCCGACCACGCCGAACGTGTCCGTCTCCACCGTGTGGCACCGCTCGCAGGCCTGCCCTACCTGCCCGAGGTGCACGTCCGCATGGCACGACACACAGGCGGTAGCGGTGGTCGGGAAGCCGACACGCAGCGCCGGTTCCCGCACGCTCGCACGTACGGGCTCCATGGTTTTCACATGGCACTGCTTGCAGGTGGCCTCGGTGTGCTGACCTTCGAAGAACGGCCGCGGCGTGGCGTGCCGGAACGGCGTCACCTCGAAGGTCTTCGCCGTGTGGCACGTCTCGCAGTTCGTGCCCAGGTCCGCGCGGTGCACGTCGGTGTGGCAGCTGTCGCAGTTCGTCTTCAGCCCTCGAAAGTCGCCTGGCGTGCGGGCGTTGACCAGGGTCGCGGCGGTGGCGGTGCGCGAGGGCGCGCGCGCGGGCCCTCGCGGGGCCGTGGCCCGCGTCGTGGCGGTCGGCCCGGCCTTCTGCCCGGTGCCGCCGGTCGTGTCCGTGGCGGTCGTGTGACACGCGGTGCACGCGAGGCCGGCATGCTTGTCCACCAGGGGGAATGTCGTCGTCGCGTGGTCGAACGTGCCCTTCTGGAAGCTGGTCTCGGTGTGGCAGGCCGAGCAGTCCTGCTTGAAGACGCCCTTGTGCGGATCGGTATGGCACGAGGCACACGTGTCGGACTTGGGCTTCACCAGCGTCGCCGGCTTCACGTGGCACCCGGCGCAGGCCACGGTGGCATGCTTGCCCTTGAGGGCAAACGCCGTGCGCGCGTGGTCTATTTTGGTCGTGCGCCACGCCCCGGTCGTGTGACAGCTGGCGCACGTGCCCGGCAGCGCCGGCTTGTGCGGGCTCGTGTGGCAGTTCGCGCACGACTCGAAGGCCACGGGCTTGTACACCTTGTTCACGTGGCACGACGCGCACGCGACCGTGGTGTGTGCTCCGGTCAATGGGTACGCGGTGTTCCCATGGTTGAAACCGCTCGTCGCCGCCTGGGCGAATCGCACCGCCGTGGTGTGGCACGAGGCACAGTTCTGACCCAGCGAGCCCTTATGCGTGTCGGCATGGCACGACGCGCACGACGTGGTGACGCTGAGATACGACCGCGTCTTGTGACACGACGCGCACTGCGCCCCGAGCGGGGCGTGCAGTCCGTCGAGCGGGTAGTTGGCCTGTGCGCGATGGTCGAATCCCGTGGTGTCGAACGGGCGAAGCTCCGCGTCCACGCCGGCATGCTCCACGTGGCACGTCACGCAGTCGGTCGTGACGTCGCGGTGGATGCCCACCTTGCGGGCAATCCTGTCGGCCACCGGCTTGTGGCACGAGAGACACTTGTCCGCCGCCACCTGCCGGCCGGCCGCATGGCACTGCAGGCAGTTGTTGACGCCTTCGAGCGAGGCGTGCGGCTTGCTGAGCCGCCCCGGCGACACAAGCGCCCCGAGCTGAGCTTCGGCCACGGCCGGCATCAGCAGGAGCCCAAGTGCGACGACGGCGGCTTGTCCCGCAAGCGCGAAGCGTCCCCTCGCGGCGCGAGTCACTGTCCCCACCTCGCGTATCCGAGGTAGACGGCCACCGCCACATGGACGCCGACGATGAGGATCATCCCGACGACGAGAGGCCGGTGGAACACGTGCCACAACTCGAAGAGATGGCGTGTCCGCTGCAGGTGCGCCAACCGACGCAGGATGACGGCCCGGTCCGACGCCAGCGAGATGGTGGCGTCCACCACGGTGACGTCCACACGCGCGTCGCGCAGATGGCGGCGCATCAGCGCGAGGCGCGTGCGGATGCGCAGTTCTCCGACGAACAGGTCGAGGATCCCTGGCGTGCGACCGTCCTGTCCGGCGACTGCGGCCTCGAAGGTGGTCAGCTCCGCGCGGGCGGTGTCGGGCAGCGGGATGGTGGCCAGCCGCGCCCGTGCGTCGGCGAGCTGAGCCTCGATCTCCGCGCGCGACAGCTCCGCGCCGCGGATGGACTTCGGAATGCGGACGTAGAGATAGCGGCCGACGAAGCCCGACGCCCAGACCGTCATCATCAGCCAGTAGCCGACCGAGATGAGGCCGTTGAACTTGAACGAGGTGTGCAGCGTCACCAGCACCGGCCCGACGATGCCGAAGAAGATGTGGACCTCGAGCCAGCCGGGAATGGACCCGAGCGAGTGGAGCAGGCGGACGCGCTTGCGCGCCGCATACGGCAGCGTGCACAGCATGGCCGTGGCCCCGACCACGCCCAGCGGCAGGCCGACCGTGCCCGAAGGTCGCAGCGCCTGGTGCACCTTCAGGTAGCCGCGCGTCCCAAGGGGCGCGGTGTAGTAGTCCCACCCGCCCAGCCGGAACAGCACGAACGACACGACTGCCACGCACACGCCGCCCGCAATCACCAGGACCAGGTGGAGCGATGTCTTCGCAGCGGGCGCGGCCATCCGCTCAGGCCTCCAGGACGCAGTCGCCGGTGGCCCACGTCACACACGGCAGCACGTAGCCGGCGTCGCGGTCCGCGGGGTCGAGCACGTCCGACCGGCAATCAGCCTGCCCGTCCTTCAGGCGAGTCCGACAGGCCTGGCAGACCCCCGAGCGGCAGGAGGTGGGGATGTCGATGCCCTCGGCCTCCGCCGCATCCAGCAGCGTCATGGCCCCGGAGGCCACGGTGGACCGGCCGCTCTCCGCGAACGTCACGCGGAACGCGTCGGCGACCTCCGCAGCCTCCGCCGCCGGTGCGTGTCGGGCGCGCTCGGACTCTGCCGCGGGATTGACGAGCGACGCGGCCACGGCCGTCTCGAAGTGCTCGAAGCGAATCTGCGACGGCGGCACGCCGACCCCGGTGAGCAACGCCGACATGGCGGCCATCATCGGAGAGGGGCCGCACATGCAGAACACCGTGTGCGTCGGCGCGGCGACGTACTGCCTGATGAGATCCGCGTCGACCCGTCCGGTGCGCCACAGCAGATCGCCGCCGGAGTGAGGCGTGCCCACGGGCTGCGTGAGCGTGATGGCAATCTTCACCTGAGGGTGCCGCGCGGCCACGACGCGCAGCTCGTCCAGGAACGCGAGGTCGTGTTCGTGCCGGGCGGAGTACAGCAAGGTCACCGGGCGCGTCGGGTCAGAAGCCACGGCATGCCGCAGCATCGAGAGGAGCGGTGTGATGCCGATGCCACCGGCGATGAGCGCGACGGGGCGATCGTCGCCGGCCGGGTACACGAACTGGCCCGCCGGACGGTTGATGGCCAGCGTCGCCCCCGCTCGCATCGTCGCGTGCAGCGTGCCCGAGACCAGGCCCTGCCGGCGGACCGAGATCTCCAGGTAGCCCCTGGTGTCCGGTGCGGAGCTGATGGAGTAGCAGCGCACGTGCGGCTTGCCGTCGATCTGTAAGCGAACGGGCACGAACTGCCCGGGCTGGAAATCGAAGCCCTCGGGCCTGGCCAGCCGCAGGGTGCGGATGTCGGCGGACTCTTCGAGGACGGTAAGCACGGTCGTGGGCTGGAACGTCGCGGACGGACGATTCGCAGGTCTCTTCGGCGCCGACGCGGATGGCGTTGACGCGGCAGCGGACACGGGTCGTGCAGCTGGCGAGGGGCGTGCGGACCGGGCTGGCGGTGGCGCCAGGAACTCGCACGCCGCGAACCAGATAAGGTGACCCGCCACGCCGGCCGCGAGCGCCGGCACGGACGGCCAGATCCAGGGCAGCGCCGCGAAGAGGAACGACGGGAGGACGAATGGACTGAACGCGCCTCGAGTCCCCGCTCGATGGCGCCGGAGCATCGCCAGCGCCAGGTGCAGGGCGCTCAGCGACGCGGGTAAGGCGGTGTCCGTCAGCACAATCTCGTCCCCCGGCGCGCACGGGAGGGCGTGCGGTCAGTCTGATGCGCCCGACAGACCGAGCGCGATACCAGTGATGCAAGAAACGTTCACGACGGCCGCCGTGCCAGGGGGATGTGGCGAGGGTCGGACGCTCTGGGGGACCGGCGTGCGGGCGTGCCCGCCGCGAACGGTAGAGCTGCAGAACGATACGCCCGAAAGATGAGAGCCAGATGAGAAAGTCGCTCGCCGGCTGCGCCGGGCTCGCGCGGACGGGAGGGGACGCTGCGCCTGCCGGGAGGGGACGCTCGCCCGCTGCGCCCGCTCGCGCTGACGGGAGGGGCCTGCGCGTGACGGGAGGGGGCGCTCGCTGGATCGCGACTCGCGCGGACGGGAGGCGTCGCTCGCCGGCTGCGCCGGGCTCGCGCTGACGGGAGGGGGCTGCGCACCTCCGGGATCCGGAGTGTCCCGCAGCCAAGGAGTGTCTCTGGGAGTGCAGCGTGACACCCGTTTCCCGACCAGCGTGAGGCCCCTCCCGTCAGGCGCAGCCCCCTCCCGTCAGCGCGAGCGGGCGCAGCGGGCGAGCGACGCCTCCCGACCGCGCGAGTCGCGATCCAGCGAGCGTCCCCTCCGGATAACATAGGTCTCCCCATGACCTGGACCGAGGCAGTGCTCCAGCGGCTCACCGTGTCGTCCCGGGCCGCGGAGCAGGAAGACGAAGCCGCGACCGCGCCCGAGGGCGCCTGGTGGCGCTCCGACTTCCCGGCCGCCGTGGTGGTGTTCCTGGTCGCCGTGCCGCTCTGCCTCGGCATCGCGCTGGCCTCCGGCGCGCCGCTCTTCTCCGGCATCATCTCGGGGATCGTCGGTGGCGTCGTCGTCGGCGCCATCAGCGGATCGCAGCTCATGGTGAGCGGGCCCGCCGCGGGGCTCACCGCCATCGTCGTGTCCGCCATCGCCACGCTGGGGTCCTACCCGGCGTTTCTGGCGTCGGTCGTCCTGGCCGGGGTCGTGCAACTGCTGCTGGCGGTACTGCGCGCGGGCATCATTGGCTATTACTTCCCGTCGAGCGTCATCCGCGGGATGCTCGCCGCTATCGGCCTCATCCTCATCCTCAAGCAGATTCCCCACGCCGTGGGCTACGACGCGGACTACGAGGGCGACGAGACGTTCCTGCAGATGACCGGGGAGAACACGTTCACGGCCATCGCCCATGCGTTCTCGCGCATCGAGCCTGCGGCTGTCGTCCTCAGCGCGGTCGCGCTGGTGATGCTGGTGGTGTGGGAGAGGACGCCGCTCCGCAGGGTGAAGCTGCTGCCCGGCCCGCTGGCCGTGGTGCTGGCGGGCATCGTGGGGCAGTGGGCGTTGCCCATGCTGCACCCCTCGCTGCGGCTCGGGCCCGAGCACCTGGTGGGGCTGCCCGTGCCGCGCTCGCTGGCCGAGGTGAGAATGCTGTTCGCCACGCCGGACTGGAGCGCGGCGGCCCGGCCTGAGACCTGGCGCATCGCCGTCACGCTGGGGATCGTCGCGAGCCTCGAGACGCTCCTCACCCTCGAGGCGACCGATCGGATGGATCCGTTCAAGCGCGAGGCGCCGATGGATCGGGAGCTGGCCGCGCAGGGCGTTGGCAATGTGATCGCGGGGCTGATCGGCGGCCTGCCGGTCACCGGCGTCCTCGTCCGCAGCGCGGCCAACGTGGACGCGGGCGCACGCACGAAGCTCGCGGCGATCGTGCAGGGCGTGTTGCTGCTGGTGGCGGTCCTCACGATTCCCGTGCTGCTCAACATGATTCCGCTGGCGTCGCTGGCCGCCATCCTCATCTACACGGGCTTCCGGCTGGCCAATCCGCAGTTGCTGCGTCACGCCTGGGCCAAGGGGCGCACGCAGTGGCTGCCGTTCCTGGTCACGGTGGTGGCCATCCTGCTGTCGGACCTGCTGATCGGGATCGCCATCGGCCTCGCGGTCGGTTTCGTGCTGATCCTGCTCGACCAGTTCCATTACCCGTGTTTCACCGTCGTCAGCCCGCACGGGAGCGTGCTGACGCGGCTGAAGCTGAACGAGCAGGTGTCGTTCCTTCACAAGGCATCGCTGGTCCAGTTCCTGGACGGGCTGCCGGAACACAGCCGCGTGGAGATCGATGGGAGCGCGTGCCGCCACATCGATCACGACGTGCTGGAGTTCATCAGTGACTTCCGGCAGACTGCACGACTGAAGCAGATCGACTTCCGGACCGTGGGCATCGCGCTGCCTCCGGTCAGCCCGAGCCACTAAATGGAAAACCTCCGTCGTCTTTTCGAGAACAACAGATCCATTGTCGAGCAGGTGACGCGCGACGACCCGGAGTTCTTCAAGCGACGGGCGGCCAGGCAGGAGCCCCATTTCCTGTTCATCGGCTGCGCCGACAGTCGCGTCCCCATCGAGACGCTGACGGGCGTTTCACCGGGCGAGATGTTCGTGCATCGCAACATCGCCAATCAGGCGCTCGCCGCGGACCTCAACCTACTGTCCGTGCTGCAGTACGCGGTCGAGGTGCTGGACGTCAAGCACGTCATCGTCTGCGGGCACTTCCAGTGTGGCGGCGTGAAAGCCGCCATGGGCGAGGAATCCTATGGGCTGGTCGACTACTGGCTGGCGGGCATCCGCGACCAGGTGCGGCGTCACGAGGCCGAGCTGGAGTCGTACCCGACCGAACAGGCGCGCTTCAACCGTGTCGTGGAGCTGAACGTGCTGAAGCAGGTTCACAACCTCTCGCGGACGCCCATCGTGCGAAGCGCCTGGAAGCGCGGCGGGCGCCCGATGCTGCACGGGATTGTGTACGACATCCACGACGGGCTGTTGAAGCCGCTGGTGATGCAGGTGGACGGGCCGGACAAGGTGAAGGCCCTGCTCGAGGCCGACCGACGGGGCGTCGGTGTCTGACCGGCGTGGTCCCCCTCGGGATTGACCGCATGCTGAGCGTCTTTCGTCGGGCGAAGATCGCCCATCAGTTTCGCCTCTACGACACGGACGGGGATGGCCTCCTCGAGCGGGCCGACCTGATGCGCGTGGCCGATGCGCTGGCCGGGGCACGGGGCGCGGCGCCGGGCAGCGCCACCTACCAGGCGCTGATCACGCTGTACGAGGCCATGTGGGCGCCGATGCAACGCCGCGCCGGTGGCTCGCTGCACGCACGCGTGACGCTGGAGGCCTACCTTGCGTGGCACGAGGAGCTGCTGGCCGACCGGACGGAGTACGAGAGCGTGCTGGGCGCGATGGCGGGCCTTCTGTTCGACGTCTTCGACGATGACGGCGACGATGTGGTGCGACTGGCGGAGTACGAGCAGTTTGCGCGGGTGATGGGGATTGCGGGCACGCCGGCGAGCTGGTTCCCGCGCCTGGATCTCGACACCGACGGCTGCCTCACGCGCGAGGAAGTGCGCACGCTCACCGAGCAGTTCTATTTCAGCGACGACCCCGCCGCGCCGGGGAACTGGTTCTACGGCGCAGTGTAGAGAGGAGGCAGGAGACAGGAGGCAGGAGGTAGGAAATAGGAAGCAGGAAGCAGGAAGTAGGAAGTAGGAAGTAGGAATTGTCGGCCGGGACAGGAACGGCAGGAGCCGCGGCCGGACCCGCGCCCTCGCCAGGGCCGCAGGTCGCGAGCCGTGCACCCTGCGGCACCCCGCACCCCTGCACCCCGCACCCCTGCACCCTTGCACCCCTGCACCCTTGCACCCCTGCACCCTTGCACCCCTGCACCCCTGCACCCTTGCACCCATGCACCCGTTCTTGTCGTCTGTTCGTGCCGACATCACCACGCTGCACGTGGATGCTATCGTGAATGCCGCCAACGAGGGCCTGCATCCCGGTGGTGGTGTGTGCGGCGCCATCCATAGGGTCGCGGGGCCGGAGCTGGCGCGTGCCTGCGCGCGCGTGGCACCGTGCCCGACGGGAGAGGCGCGCATCACGCCGGGGTTCAACCTGCGTGCGAAGTTCGTGATCCACGCGGTGGGCCCCGTGTGGCGCGGCGGCCACGCGGGCGAGCCCGAGCAGCTCGCGTCCGCCTACCGTGCCTGCATCGTGCTGGCGCAGCAGCACGGCCTGACGAGCATCGCCTTCCCGGCCATCAGCGCCGGCATCTTCGGGTACCCGCTGCAGCAGGCCACCGACACCGCCGTCGCCGCCGTCCGTGCCGCGCTCGATCCCCCCGGCTCCCTCACGCGCGTGGTGTTCGCCTGCTTCAACGACGACGTGCTCCGCGCCTACCGCCACGCCGGGGTCAACGAGATCACGAGATAGATCCCAAGATCACCAGATAGATCCCAAGATCACCAGATCCCCAGATCGATCACCAGATCACCACCTCGCCAGATCACCAGATTCGCCGCGCGCCTACAACCTCGCCCTCATCTCCGCCACCCCTCGCTCTACCTCTCGCGCGCTCCCCGGTCTCTTTTCTACCTCCCGACCCAGGGCGCGCGCGAAGAACAGTGAAACCTCCGGCGGGCAGTCGGCGCGCAGCGACTCGAGCGGCGGGACGTTGGTGTGCGCGATGCGTTCCAGTGTCTCCAGGTGTGTCGCCCCCGCCAGCGGGTTGGTGCCGCTGATGCCCTCGTAGAGTGACAGCGCCAGCGCCCACAGGTCCGAGCGTGCATCCGGCGGGTGCAGCGTGGCGAGCTCCGGTGAAAAGTACGCCGGCGTGCCGATCAGCAGTGCCGGGTCGCTGGTCTCCGGGCGGTCCGAGGGCGTGATCGTGTGCGCGGTGGCACCGGTCAGCGTGCCAGACGTCGCGGCGCCGACGATCTTCGCGAGGCCGAAGTCCAGCAGCTTGGGCACGCCGCTGGCGGTGAAGCCGATGTTGCTCGGCTTGATGTCGCGGTGCAGGATGGACAGCTCGTGCATGTGGGCGAGCGCGCCCGCGAGCAGCACCCCAACCTCCAGCACGCGCGCGATGGCGAGCGGCCCGTCGCGCAGGGCATCCCGCAGGGTGCCGCCCTGCAGGTACTCCACGATCAGCAGCGGCGTTCCGCGCCAGACGTCCACGGCGTAGATGGTGGCCAGGTTCGGATGCGACAGCGCCGCCATGGCGCGCGCCTCGCGCCGCAGCTGCCGCGCGTGGCCGAGCGACACGGCCGGCAGTGTCTTGACGGCCACCGGGCGGCGGAGGGCGAGGTCTGTGGCGCCGTAGACCACGCCCATGCCGCCGGCGCCGATGCGGCGTTCGACGAGCAGGCCATGGACCACCAGCGGGACCGCGGCATCGAGCAGCCCGCTGCCGCACGTCGGGCACGTGGCCACGCCCGGCGCGTGTACGGTGGCGCAGCGGGCGCACTCGCGCGCCGCGTCCAGGCGTGCCGCGGGGACGGGCTCGGCCTCGATCGCCGACGGCCCGGGCGATCCGGACGAGGGCTGCAGCCGCGCGATGGCCAGCGCCGCCGACGAGGCGGTGGCCGACAGCAGCCAGCGATCCTCGCGGCCGTAGGGGAGCTCGCTCCGCTTCTCGCCAAGCGCAATCAGTCCCGCCAGGCCGCCTTTCCCGTCGGACACGGGCACCAGCAGGCGGTAGCCGCCCTGGTCCACCCACGCGCGCTCGGCCGGCGGGAGGCGCGACAGCGCATCGCTGGGGGCCGCGGGGCCGACGTCCATCGGCGTCTCGCTGCCGCGGAGCAGCGTGGCCAGCGCGGCCTGCGCCGCGAGCGGCTCGCCCTCCGCGTCCACCGGATGGAACGCCGTCCCGGCGTGATCCAGCAGGTAGAAGGCCGCCTTCGTCACGTGCAGCGCGCGATCGATCTCCGTCGTCACATGGCGGGCCAGCATCGCCACCGAACTGGCGCTGCGTCCGCTTTCGATGAGGCTGGCGAGGATGTGGCGGGAGTCGTACTGTTCGCGGAAGAAGCGGCGATCCAGCGCCGTCAGCAGCGGGCGGCGGATGCGCAGCAGCAGCGTGGCGCCCGCGACGAGCGCGATGAGCGCCAGTTGCCGCGGGCCCGTCAGCAGCGAGCGCAGCGGCGCGTCGCGCTGCTGGTACATCAGCCAGGCGAGGAGCGGAAACGGCGCCAGCAGCATCCCGAGGAGCGTGGCCCGGGCGAACGCGTAGCGCACCGCCTTGCGGATCACCAGGCGGACGCTCAGCACGTGCCCTGAGTACACCGCGTACGCGGCGACGGCCAGCCCGCCGTAGAGCAGGGGATAGAACACGACACCGCTCCAGAACCGGGGCGTCGGCTCGGACATGAAGCGGCCGTACGCCGGGATGAAGTACTCCGCTGCGGCCTCCGTGAGGATCGGACCAGTCCCGAGGACGAGCCCGGCCACGAACACCTCCGCGCGCCGCTGGTCGGACCGGCCCGCGGCCCGCATGTTCAGCAGGACGAGCGGCAGGCCGGCGAGGGTGAGCGGCGTGACCAGCGGATAGGACCGATCCGAGGGGTCGCCGGGCAGCATCTGACGCAGCCCGTCGGGCATCGACGCCGTGCCGCCGAGCAGGTCGAGGGCCGCCCACAGGCTGACGCCGAAGAGCACGAGGCCCACGGCCGCGCAGACGAGGCGCCCGGCCGCGGCCAGGCGTCGCCAGGCGCCGGTGAGCGCATCGCGCGGGAACGTGCACGCGAACATCCACACCAGGAGCGGGCGGAACGCACCGGGGTCCAACGCCGACAGCACTGCCGACGCGGAGGCGAGTGCGGGAGGCCCGAACGCGCCGATGCGGACCAGCCCGCGGTCCGCGGCCATCGAGGCCGCCAGCACGAAGACGCCGCCCAGCAGCACGGCGCGGGGATCGCGCCGGCCGCCCAGGACCAGCGCGCCGCCGGCGGTGACGTACACTGCCATCGTCGCGAGGTACAGCCACCCCGGAAACGGGGATGCGGGGCCGTCCGGGACGTCCGGCAGGAGCAGGCCCGGCGTGCCGACCAGCACCTTCACCGCCGCGACGCTCAGGAGCGCCCAGAACCAGGCGGGCCGGGCGCCGTCACCGGGCATCAGCGGATGTGGGGACGTACGAACGGGCAGATGCCGCGCATCCGGTGGATGGCCTTCTGCGCGGAGCGGTAGTGCTTCAGCCGGATGGTCACCTCACCGTGCTCCATGGCGAGGTGGGCGGCCAGCTGGCCCATGGCGCGCGTCGCCGCCAGCGTCCGTGGGCCCTCGACCGGCCAGTGCTCCAGGTCGCGGGTGATCAAAGGCACGTAGTCCGCCCGGGCCCTGAGGATGACCTCGTCATCGACGTGCAGGTGTCCCGCGCCCTGCGCGAACGCGCCGTAGATCTGGACGAGGACGGTGAAGACCGCATCGGAGAGCGAGCCGGACGACGTGACCGCCATGTGGGACCTCCTTGGCCGGGGGGCGCAAGGCACCGTGTTACCGAGCGACGGTGGAGAGTGTGCGCCGATTCTATGCGAGATCCAGCGCGCGACAGCCTTCAGCAGTCGGGTATACTCCGCGAAACTGCCGCTGCGCCGCGGTGGTGCTGGAGGTTCCCATGCGACAACTCATCGGGGTCACGCTCGTCCTTGCGGCAGCCCTTTCCCTGACGGTGCAGGCTGCTGACGGCCGGCGCGGTCCGAAGCACTTCTCAGCGCAGCTCGTCTCCTACCAGGAAGTCCCGGCCCTGTCGTCGGAAGCGGTGGGCCGCATCGATGTCGCCATCGATGACGCGGCCCAGACCATCGCGTATCGGCTGTCGTTCGACGGGCTGGAGGGGGAGGTGCGGCAGGCGCACATCCACTTCGCGCAGCGCGGCGTGAACGGCGGCATCATGCTGTGGCTGTGCGGCACGGCCACCAACCCCGGCCCCTCGGGGACGCCCGTGTGTCCGGCCAGCGGCGACGTCACGGGTCTGCTGGGTCCGGAGGGCGTGGTGGGGCCGGCGGGACAAGGCATCCCGGCCGGCGCGTTCGAGGAGGCCGCCGCGGCCATTCGGGCGGGCGTGGCGTACGCGAACGTGCACTCCGCGGTGTTTCCAGGCGGTGAGGTGCGCGGCCAGCTGCGGGCGGGCGGGGGACACCGGTAGCAGCTTGCTGGCAGGCCAGAAACCTGAAGTGAGAAGTGAGAAGTGAGAAGCAAAGACTGAAGAGAGAAGATTGAAAAGCGAAAGCTGAAGGGGGAGCAGAGAGAAGGGCGAAGTCCAAGATCAAGAGCGAAATGTGCGAAGAGCCAGCGCGGTGCGGTCCCGGCGACCCATGCCGGGGCCGTGCCCATCGTCGGGGTCAGGGCATGAACGTGACGACGTCCGGCGCGTCACGGGGAATCCGCGTCGGGGGGCGGCGGTCGGGGTCAGACCTTGAACGTGACTATCGGGGGCAGGTCATGACTGGCGCGGGCGGTCACCAGCTGCAACCGTAGGCCTGCATCGACGGGCCCGCGGCATCGGAGGCCGCCTTACAGGTCATCGCCAGCGCCGCGCGGCCCTGGTCGGTCGCCGCGGCCTGCTGCCAGGCCGCCCGCGTCTGGTCCAGCGACTGCCGCGCCGCCGCCCGGGCGGCCTCGGGCATCCGATCGATGCAGGCGAGATACTTACTCATATAGGTGTCGCACTCGGGCGTGCCGAACTGCGCCGCGGCCGGTGGCGAGGACGATGAGGACGGTGCCGACGTGCCGGACGATTCGCCGCTCCCGCAGGCGGCTCCGGCGGTGAGGATCAGGGCAGTGGCGACGACACGGAGCGCTCTCGACATGGGTGACTCCTTCGGGCCCAGGGTCGACATGCGGGGCCCTTACCCCTGCAAGCGGGGAACGCCACCGAAAATTCTCAACGGCAGGTGCCGGGACGGCGCATCGCTGCTGCCATGCGACAGAGTCGTGTGCTGGTGCCCCACTCCGATACAGCGCCTTGGAGCCATTCCAGGAACATCCGCGCAATTCCGCCGACCTCGACCTCGGGCCGTCGCGGTCTGCGCTTTGCTCTTCTACCGTTCGACCACGCCCGCACCAACGTTGACACAGTCAGCTGCACAGCTCAGACGGGGTGCTCGATGCCGAATCACGCACGTTCCCTGGCCACCCGCGCCATCCTGGCGCTGCTCCTGATGGTGGGCTTCTACGCGCTCGCCATCGGCATCAGCGGCGCCCTGCTCTGGATTCCCTATGCGGAGGTGGTCTACCTCGGACGGATCCACCCGAAGATCGCGCTGGCGTGCATCTGCGTCGCCGGCGCGGTCGTGTGGGCCATCGTCCCGCGGCCGGACCGCTTCGAGCCGCCGGGCCCGCAGCTGACGCGGCAGAGCGCACCCGCGTTGTTCTCGCTCATCGACCAGATCGCGGGCCACACGCAGCAGACGCCGCCCTCCGAGGTGTATCTGCTCAACGACGTGAACGCGTGGGTGACGCAGCGGGGCGGGCTGATGGGCGTCGGCAGCCGTCGCGTGATGGGCGTGGGCCTGCCACTACTGGCGCACCTGTCCACCGCGGAGCTGACGGCCGTCATCGCCCACGAGTTCGGGCACTACGTGTCGGGTGACGTGGGCCTGGGCCCCTGGATCTACAAGACGCGCGCGGCGATCGTGCGGGCCGTCGCCGCCACCCACGAGACCCTGCTGGCCGCGCCGTTTCGCGCCTACGCGCAGCTCTTCCTGAAGACGACGCTGGCGGTGTCGCGCGAACAGGAGTTCGTGGCGGATCGAACGGCGGCGCGCATCGCGGGATCGGCCGCCGCAGCCAGTGCGCTCGGCCGTGTGGCGGCGCTGGGGCCTGCCTACGCGGCGTATCTCGACACCGAGGTGAAGCCGCTGCTGCAGTCCGGCGTCCTGCCACCCGTCGCCGCCGGCTTCGACCACTACGTGCGCCAGCCGCGCATCGTCGCGTTCATGGAACAGGTGGCCGGTGAACGGCGGACGGAGGAAGAGGCAGGCGAGTACGACACGCATCCGCCGATGGCGGACCGCATCGCGGCGCTGGGACGGTTGCCGTCGGCGGCACCCGCCATTGCGGCAACCGCGCAGGGCCCCGCGCTGGCGCAGGTGGAGCAGCACGCGCGTGCGCTGATGCGGTACGCCCTCGGTCCGGACCTGATGGCGAAGCTCCGGCAGATCACGTGGGAGGAGGCCGGAGAGGCCGTCTACGTCCGCGGCTGGCACGAGATGGCACGGCAGTACGCCGAGTGGCTCGGCGGACGGACCGTGGACGACATGCCGTCGGGACGCAAGGCGTTCATGCAGCTCGGCTCAGCGCTCGTGGCGAAGCGTGAGGCGGACGTCACCGCGGATGACTGCATCGCGCGCGCCGTGCACGTGCTGGCCGCGAGCCTGGGCTCCGCGCTGGCCCGTGCAGGATGGGAGGTGGAGACGGGCCCCGGGCAGCCGCTGGTGCTGGTGAGAGGCCCCGAGCGCCTGGACCCCAACGTCGTCCTTACGCGACTGGTGGAGGGGCAGGAGTCGGCGGACGGCTGGCAGGCGCGGTGTGAGCAGCTGGGCATCGCCGGACTGCCGCTGGCCCTGACGGCGGACGACGCGGAAGCGCGCGCGTCCTGATCGCCTGCGTCTGGCAGATCGCTTGGTGCGGCGTCGTCGGAGGCTGCCGACGCACTCGGTACCCCGACGCCGTCCCAAGTGCGCGGCGAAGCGTGCCAATGAAGACGAATTGTGCTTCCGGCGGGGCGGCGCCCGGCGGTAGACTCCGCCCGATCGGAGGGCGGCATGCGACGGACTCGCTGGGCGGGGGCGGGACTGGTGGCGCGCGCGCGGCGCCGCGGTGGATACGAGTCAGCCCCGGCCCACTCGACGGCAGACGCACCGCGGCCGTGCCGGCAGCGGTCTGGTCAGGGCGCGTTCGGGACCGACGGGGAGCCGCTCACGACCGCGCGCTGAGCACGGCCGCCCCCGTCCGGGCCGCAATCGCGGCCGTCAGGCACGCGCCGAAACGAGCCGGCCCGAGGGCGGGGGACTTCAGGCGATCGTGATAGGCCTGCACGGCGTGGAACCAGTCCGACTCGGTGAAGGGGACGACCGTCGCCTGCAACTGCGTCAGCACCTCGTGCATGCCCAGCAGTCCAGTGACGCCGTCCTTCGCCACCAGGACCATGCCGGCCTCAGCAATCGCCGTGGCGGAGATGCGCGTCGCGCCGGCCTCGTGCGCCGTCGCGACGAGCTGCTCCCATCCATCCGCTCGCCTGAGCACCGCGGCCAATGCCGTTGCGTCCAGCGTCATACGCCCTCCTTGCCGTAGCCCAGCGCACGGTCCCACTCGGCCTCCGTGGGCGCGCGCTGACGCTCTCGCGGCGCACACCCGCGGCGCAGGCTGGCGATGGCATGCGCGACGCGGTCCTCCGGGGAGGTCGGTCCCTTCAACCGCGCCAGCCGGTCGCGCAGCGCGGCACGAAGCGCCTCGTCCTCCGACACGCCCGCCAGCGCTGCGAGATCGCACACCAGAGCGCGCAGTTCCACCTTCGCCCTGATCGCCGGCATCACATCGTCCATACGGCCCGCCCTCGTCGTGTAACGTCCGTGATCCGAGCGTGCAACACTACCATCGTCGATGGCGATGGCGTTCGCCCGAAGATCGGGCGCCTGTCAAATAGGGCGTACGACGGCAACGGCCGCGACGCGGGCGACGGGATGAGCGGAGGTGAGCGGGGTGAGCGAGCGAGGGGGTCAGGTCACGAATTTCGACAACGCCCCTCAGAACGAGTCGGGCTCGGAGTGCGGCTCCGAGGCGGAACTCGAAATTCGTGACCTGACCCCATGGGGTGATGGGGTGACCCCTGACCCCATGGGGTGACCCCATGGGGAGGGCCGCCTCAGCGTGCGTGGTCCAGCACGTCCGGGTCGTGCCGCCGCTCGCCGTACCACATGGCCAGGTGCCGCCGGCTCTTCACCGCGTAGGGGCCGAGCGCGAGGCCGGCGAGGAACGGCCGGAAGAACTCCCACTGCGAGTGCGTGCGCAGCTTGCGGCCCGACGAGATGACGGGCTCGCGCAGCACACGGAAGCGGCCCTGCCGCCAGAGCGCGCGGCTGAAGAACAGCTCCTCTCCCGCGAAGACGTCCTCCGGGAAGCCGCCCGCGGCCTCGAATGCGGCACGCGTGCAGAAGACGTAGCAGCCCGCGGCCAGGCGCGTCGCGCGAAGGAAGAGGCGGAACGGCGGTAGCAGCAGGCGCGCGCTCAGGGGGAGCCGGCCGTCGAGGTGCACGCTGGCGCCTCCGGCCACGATGCCGCGATCCCACGCGCGGAGCGTCGCGCGCAGCGTGTCCGCAGGCACGCGCGTGTCGGCGTCCACCGAAGATCAGGCGGTCGCCCCGCGCCGCCGCGGCGCCGGCGTTCCGCGTCCGGGCAATCTGCCGGTGCTGGACCTGGACGACCCGCGCGCCGTGTGCGCGCGCGATTGCGGCGGTGTCGTCCGTCGAGCTGTCGTCGACAACGACGATCTCGTGCCGGACGCCAACCTCGCGGGCCACGGTGCGCAGCCCCTCCAGCGTGCGGCTCAGCAGTTGCTGCTCGTTGTGGGCGGGGATGATGAAGGACAGGAGACGCACTCTACCTATTGTGACGCGGAACCGGGCCGCGCGGGTCCCCGACGCGGTGCCATACTCTGGAGGCACATGCGCCTCGTCGACGGCCAGCTGATCCTCGCCCCCACGGATCTCTCCACCTTCATCAGCTGCCGCCACCGCACGGGCCTGGACCTGGCGGTGGCGCACCGCGTCCTGGCCAGGCCCGTCTACGAGGACCCGTACGCGGCGATTCTGCGCCGGCATGGCGAGGCGCACGAGCAGCAATACGTGGACACACTGCGTGCGCGCGGACTGTCCGTCGTGACGGTGGCGCGCGACGAGGGACCGGCCACCCCGGCCGGCCTGGCGCGTCAGTCGGCCGACACGCTGGCGGCGATGCACGCCGGCGCGGACGTCATCGTGCAGGCCCGGCTGGCGCACGGCAACATGGCCGGCTATGCCGACATCCTGGTGCGCGTCGAGACGCCGAGCGGGTTGGGGGCGTGGTCCTACGAGGCGCAGGACACCAAGTTGGCGCGCGAGACGAAGGGCAGCGCCATTCTGCAGCTGTGCGGCTACTCCGATCTGCTCGCACATCTCCAGGATGCACAGCCCGCCCGCTTCCACGTCGTCACGCCGGATCCCGATAATCCCGTCTACAGCTACCGCACCGCCGACTACCTGGCGTACTACCGGATGGTGCGCGCGTCGCTGGAGCGGGCGCTTGGGCAGGGCCACGAGGCACTGCTGGACGGGAACTATCCGGAGCCGGTGGAGCACTGTGCGGTGTGTGCGTGGGAGCCGAGGTGCCTGCGCCGCCGGCGCGAGGACGATCACCTCTCGTTCATCGCCGGGGCGGGTCGCGTGCACCGGGTGGAGCTGGTCGCACAGGGACATCCCACGCTCGGCGCGGCGGCGGCGATGCCCGTGCCGGTGCCGTTTCGCCCCGCACGGGGCGCGCGGGCCACCTACGACCGGCTCGGCGACCAGGCGCGCGTGCAGCATCAGCAGCGCACGGAGCAGCGCCCCGTGTTCGAGCGGCTCCCTCTCGTCACGGGAGAGGGCCTGACGCGGCTGCCGGCGCCGTCGCCGGGTGACGTGTTCCTGGATCTGGAGGGCGCACGCTTCGCGCGCGATGACGGACGCGAGTTCCTGTTCGGCGTGTGGTCCGCGGGCGGCAGTCGTGTCGACGGGGCTGCCCCGCCGCTCCGTTCTGAGGACGATCTCGCGAGGAACGACGGGACTGCAGTCCCGTCGGCTTCAGTACCGTCGACTCTCGTGTCCCGGTACCGCGGCTGGTGGGCGATGGACGACGCGGAGGAGAAGCGCGTGTTCGAGGAGGTGATGGACCTGATCGCGGCGGCGTGGCGGGCCGATCCCGGCATGCACATCTACCACTTCAACCACTACGAGCCGACCGCGTTCAAGAAGCTCGTGGGGCGACACGTCACGCGGGTGGAGGCGCTCAACCAGCTGCTGCGCGCCGAGCGCTTCGTGGATCTGTACCCGATCGTGCGCCAGTCGGTCCGGTGCGGCGTGGAGAGCTACTCCATCAAGCAGCTCGAGCAGTTCTACGGGTTCGAGCGCCGCATCGCGCTGAAGAACGTATCGCAGCCGCTGATGGCCGTGGAGCTGGCGCTCGAGGCGCAGACGCCGGACGCGATCACCGGAGAAATCCGGGACGCGGTGCAGGGCTACAACGAGGACGACTGCCGATCCACCGAGGCGCTCCGCGACTGGCTCGAGACCCTGCGTGACACCGCGATTGCGGCCGGCGAGTCGATTCCACGCCCGATCGCTGACGACGGGGAGCCATCACCGGCAGTGTCGGAGTTGCAGCAGCAGGTGGAAGCCCTGCGCGCACGGCTGCTGGACGTCGCCGCACGGGGCGATGCGCGGCGAAGCGGCGAGGCGTCAGATCGAATCGACGCCGCGTCGGTACGGAGCGGCGAGGCCTCAGCCTCGACGGCCCGTATGCTGGCGTACCTGATCGACTGGCACCGCCGCGAGGAGAACGCCGACTGGTGGGAGTTCTTCCGATTGAAGGAGCTGCCCGCGGAGGACCTCTTCGACGAGCGCGACGCGATTGCGGGCCTCACGTTCATACAGAGGAGTGGCCCGGTCATCGGCAAGACGGGCCGGCCCACGAGGTCGGTCGTGGATCGCTACACCTATCCGGTCCAGGAAGTGGAGATCGGGCAGAAGGGCACGCTCAACGCACGTGACGGCAAGGCGTTCGGGAAGGTGGTGGCGCACGATCGTCTCGCGCGCGTCATCGACATCGAGAAGGGGCCGTCGCGGGCGGATGAGCATCCCACGGAGGTGTTCGCCTGCGACGTGATCTCCACGAAGGGGCCGCAGCAATCGGTGATGCGCCTGGCGGGGCGGCTGCTTCGGCAGCTCGAGGGGGGCGAGGACGAATGCGGCCTGGCGCTGCTGCGGCGCGACCCGCCACGGCTTCGCCGCGGGGTGTTTGCGCCGCGCGCCGGAGAATCGGCCACGGACCTCGGCGTGCGGGTGATCACGGACCTCGACCGCACGACGCTGGCGGTGCAGGGACCGCCGGGGGCAGGGAAGACGCATGTCGGTGCGCGGATGATCCGCGCGCTGGTGGCGGCGGGCCGGCGCGTCGGCGTGACGGCCAATTCGCACAAGGTGATCCGCAACCTGCTGGACGAGGTGGCCGTGCAGGCGGTCGCGGCGGGCGAGGTCGTGCGCCTGGGTGCCAAGGTGGGCGAGGGCGACGAGGACGCTCCGGGCGTCGTGCGGGCGTTCACGAACAACGAGGAGGCGCTGGCGGGGCTCGGCGTGGACGTGGACGTGCTGGGCGGCACCGCCTGGTTCTGGTCGCGCGAGGATGCGGCACGCACCGTCGACGTCCTGGTGGTGGACGAAGCGGGCCAGATGTCGCTGGCGAACGCGCTCGCCGTATCGCAGGCCGCCGGCAGCCTCGTCCTGCTCGGGGACCCGCGGCAGCTGGATCAACCGCAGAAGGCCTCACACCCGGACGGCGTGGGGATCTCCGCGCTCGACCACATGCTCGACGGGGCAGAGACGATGCCGGAAGGGCGTGGGATTTTCCTGCCGACCACGTATCGGATGGCGCCCGCCATCACCCGGTTCACGTCCGAGTTGTTCTACGACGGCAGGCTGCAGGCGAAAGAAGGGCTCGAGCGACAAGGGCTGACGGGCACGGGTCGGTTCGACGGCGCGGGACTGTGGCTGCTGCAGGTCGAGCACGATGGCAACCAGAATGCGTCGGCGGAGGAGGTGGATGTCGTCGAATCGCTCGTGCGCGGGCTGTTGGGGGCAGGGTCTGACCCCGCCTGGCTCGATGAGCGCGGCGTTGCCCATCGGCTCACCGGCGCGGACCTCCGCGTCGTCGCGCCGTTCAACGCGCAGGTGAACCGCCTCACGGAGCGGCTCGCGCCGCTCGGCGTGCCTGTCGGCACGGTGGACAAGTTTCAGGGGCAGACGGCGGCCGTGGTGATCTACTCGATGACCACGTCGCGGCCCGAAGACGCACCGCGCGGGATGGAGTTCCTGTTCAGCCTGAACCGGCTGAACGTGGCCACGTCCCGGGCGCGCTGCGCCGTCTTCGTGGTGTGCTCTCCTCGGCTGCTCGCGCCGGAGTGTCACACGCCGCGGCAGATGCAGCTCGCCAATGGGTTGTGCCGGTATGTGGAGCTGTCTCACTAAGGTGCGGGCGGGTGCGGGCGGGTGCTGTCAGGTGCGGGCAGGTGCGAGGTGCGGGCAGGTGCGGGCGGGCCTGCCGCGCCGAAGCTCGCGGGCAACTACGCGCGCAAAGGCGGGTGCTGTCAGCTCCCAGCGGCGCGAGTCTGCGAAGCCGCCGAGCGTCCTCCCGCACCCCGCACCCTCCCGCCAGCGAAGCCCCCTCCCGTCGCCGCGAGTCGGGCGAAGCCACCGAGCGTCCGCACCCGTCCGCACCCGTCCGCACCCGTCGCACCCGTCGCACCCGTCGCACCCGTGCGCACCTGTCGCACCTGCACCTGTCCGCACCCAATCGCACCCGTCGGCACCTGTCGCACCCGACGTCGGTGCCCCCGATCGCCACTAACGCAGCGGCAGCTGCGGCTGCGGGATCGCGAAAGCACGGGGCAGCTCGAAGGCCAGGCGCGGCGCGTAGCCGTCGCGGGCGTCCTCGATCTGCTCCAGGATCTCCTCGGCCAGCGCCGATGGCGCCACCACCCTGGCGTGCGGCCCGAACCCCAGCACCCAGCTCCTCAACGCCCAGTCGCGGCACACCTTCATCGTCAGCCGCACGCCGCCATCGCCCAGGTCCTGGAGGCGCTGCGAGGGGTGCCACTCACGTTCGCGGATGTACTGCGCCACGCGCGGCGCGAAGTCGATCTCCACGCGCTCGGGACGCCCATCGTTGGCCCCCAGCGAGGCCGCGAAGGGGCTCGCGGGGCTCTGCGCCGACGGCGTGAACCCCTTCTCGGTGACCGTGAGCGTCCGGATGCGCTCCACCGCGAAGTTCCTGATCTGGCCGTACTCGGGCACGAACGCCACCAGGTAGAGGCCGCCGTCGAAGTAGGTGACGTAGTAGGGGTGCACCACGTAATCCTTCTCGCGGTTGTTCGAGGCCGAGAAGTAACGCATCTTCGCGACGCGGTGGCCCGCGGAGGCTTCGATGAGCCGCGCGACGATCCCGGCGTAGTCCTTCTGGTGCTTCTTGATGGCGCCGGGCTTCACCTTGATGACGCCCGGCAGCTGGTCCAGGAACTCGCGCACGCGGGGTGACAACGCCTTCTCGACCTTCTTCATCAGGTCCGCCAGGCCCGCGGCGAACGCCGCACCCGGCATGGCGGCCAGCAGCGCGCGGCCCATGTAGAGCGAGCAGACCTCGGTGAGCGTCAGGCCGGGGTCGTTGAGCGCCTTGAGCGGCACACGCATCAGCGTCCAGCGGGTACGGTGGTCGGGCCCCTTCGCGCTGGTGAGCGGGAAGCCGGCCTCCTGCAGAGCGGCCATATCGCGCCAGATGGTGCGCACCTTCACGCCGGTCCGGTCGGCCATCTCGTTCACGGTGAGACCGAGGCGGCTCTTCTCGATGTCGAGGAGGATCTGCCACTGGCGGATGACTTCGGCGTTGCGCGGCATGGCGGCAGTGTATTCAACGTGCCGGGAGGGGGCGCTCGCTGGCTTCGCCCCACTCGCGGCGTCGGGAGGGGACGCTCGGCAGCTACGCTGCCTCGCACTGACGGGAAGGGGGCTTCGCTGACGGGACGGTGCAGGGGTGCAGGGGTGTAGGGGTGCAGGGGTGCAGGGGTGCAGGGGTGCAGGGGTGCAGGGTGCAGGCGCGTCACACGCCTCACGAGTCCTGTTGCACTGTCCGCTCGGCTCCCGTACGCTCTGGCGCCATGCAACGTCTTCTCCCGGCCGCGGCGCTCGCGACCGTCCTTGCCTCCCTCTCCCTCACCGCGCAGCAGCCCGCGGCCTGCGACCTCCTGATCACCGGTGGCCGCATCGTCGACGGCACTGGCGCGCCGTGGTTCGTCGCGGACGTGTGCGTGGCCGGCGACCGCATCAGCACCGTGCGCGCGCGAGAGACCGCGTCCGCGCGGCGCCGGATCGACGCAACCGGCCTCGTGGTCGCACCCGGCTTCATCGACATGCTCGGCCAGTCGGAGTACTGGGTGCTCCGCGACAGCCGCGTGGCCAGCAAGATCATGCAGGGCATCACGACGGAACTCACCGGCGAGGCCAGCTTCACGAGCGCGGCACACCCGAACGCCCGACGGCTCCACCCGTTCGCCGCGATGTTCGACAAGGAAAAGGTGCCGGGCTGGGACAACCTCGCCGGCTACCTGCGCGTGCTCGATCGGCAACCGGCCACCATCAACCTCGGCACGTTCGTAAGCGCGGGCGGCGTGCGCGATGCCGTCATCGGCCGCGAGGACCGCGCGGCCACCGCGGCAGAACTGAAGGAGATGGAAGCGCAGGTCGCCGAGGCCATGGAGGCCGGCGCGTTCGGCGTGTCCACGTCCCTGCAGTACGTGCCGGATCGCTTCGCGCGCACAGAGGAGCTGATCGCGCTCGCGCGCGTCGCCGGCCGCTTCGGCGGCAGCTACATCACCCACCAGCGCTCCGAGGCCGACGAGATCGACGCGAGCCTCGACGAGGTGTTCCGCATCGCGCGCGAGGCGGGCGTGCCGGCCACCATCCACCACCTGAAGACCGCCTACCGGCAGAACTGGGGACGGATGCCCGCGGTTTTGCAGCGCCTCGAACGCGTGCGGCAGGACGGGCTGGACGTGGCCGCGGACCAATATCCCTACATCGCGGGCAGCAACCCGCTGGACGCCAGTCTCCCCGTCTGGGCGCGCGAGGGCGGCCGCGCGGCCATGGTCGCGCGCCTGAAGGACCCGGCCACGCGCACGAAGATCAGGGCCGAGATCCTGCAGCCGTCCACGACATGGGAAAACCAGTACGTGGGCTCCGGCGGCGCCGCGGGGATCCTCGTCTCGTCGATCAGCCGCGCGGACCTGAAGAAGTTCCAGGGCCGCACGCTGGAGGACATCGCGAAGGCCGAGCAGAAGGATCCGCTCGACGTGTTGATGGACCTCATCGCCCAGGACGACACCACGGGGAGCGGCATCATGTTCTTCATGAACGAGGACGACATGCGCGCCGCGCTGAAGCACCCGCTGGTGATGCTTGGCACCGACTCCGGCGGCATGGCGCCGGACAGCCCCCCGCCGACGGCGGGCGTGCACCCGCGGGCGTGGGGCTCGGCCGCGCGGATCCTCGGCCGCTACGTGCGCGACGAGAAGCTGCTGTCGCTGGAGGAGGCCGTCCGCAAGATGACCTCGCTGCCGGCGCAACGCATGCGGCTCTGGGACCGCGGCGTGGTTCGGCCGGGCGCCTTCGCGGACCTGGTGGTGTTCGATCCCGCCACGGTCCGCGACCGCGCGACGTTCGAACAGCCGAAGCAGTACGCCGAGGGCGTGCGCTATGTGGCCGTGAATGGCCAGCTCGTGGTGGACGACGGCGCGATCGCCGCCGCCCGCCCGGGCCGTGCCCTCCGGGGCCCGGGATATCGCCAGCGCTGACGGCGGGGGGCGCTCGCTGGCTTCGCAGCCTCGCGCCTGACGGGAGGGGGGGCGCTCGCTGGCTTCGCAGGCTCGCGCCTGTCGGGAGGGGGGCGCTCGTTGGCTTCGCAGCCTCGCACCTGTCGGGAGGGGGCGCTCGCTGGCTTCGCGGCCTCGCGGCGACGGGAGGGGGCTTCGCTGACGGGAGGTGCGCCGGGGTGCACGGGTGCAGGGTGCACGGGTGCAGGGTGCAGGGTGCAGGGTGCAGGGTGCAGGGTGCAGGGTGCAGGGTGCGGCGGCGGTCCTCGCACGTTGCCGAGACAGCCGGCGGACTGCCCGCCGCTTCCTGGCACGGCCGCCGGGCTCGCGTGAGTGGGCCGTGGCGTACGACGCCATGTGCCGGGCCTTCATCTCGACCGCCGACATGCGCGTCATGAACCGGTCCTCCTCATCCAGTAGGACGCGGGCGATGGCCCGCACGGCCTCGTCGTCGTCGGCCAGTGCCTCGATCTGGTTCGCTGCCGCGCGCAGCGCCTGGCCGGCCGTGTCGAACCCGCCACGCCGGTTGGCCGCCAGCGCCTGCCCGCGCGCGGCTTCCGCCAGCATCTGCGCCACCTCCGCCACCACTTCGCGGTTGACCGGCTGCTGCCGGTCCTGCTCGGGCGACACCACGCGCCAGTCCACCTGCATCGGCGCTGGAACCAGCACACCCTCGCGGTCCCGCACCTGACACAGCACGGAGGCACCCGCGCCCTCGGCCTGGGGCTCCACGTGGACGGCCAGCAGCAACGTCACCTCCTCCGCTACGAAGTCACCCAGCCCCACCCGCGTGACAGGCCCATCCTGCTCGAGCGGCAGCGGGTTGAGAACCGCCACCCGGGTGCCCGCACCGGCCGCCACGTCGAACACCACGTCCCGCGCCAAAACCTCCAGGACCTCCCTTAGCTCGCTGGCCAGGAAATCCGCGATCTGCGCCTCGATGAAGTAGAAGTGCCCGCCGCCCCGTCGCCAGGCTGGCGAGCAGCTCCTCGTCGAAGTCGGACCCGAGGCCGAAGGTGGACGTCGTGACGCCCTGCTCACGAAGTCGAGCCGCGGCGTCGCGGAGCTCCCTGGGGTCGACGACGCCCTGGTTCGCCAGGCCGTCGGTGAGCAGCAGGACCCGCCGGACTCGGTCCGATGGGGATTCGGCCGGTCCAGCCGTGGCCTCTGCCCCAGGATGTCCCCCGAGTGCCCGGGCGCCCGTGAACCACCCCTCGGCCAGGTTCGTGGACCCGCGTGCCTCGATGCGCCCGAGCGCGTGCAGCGCCTGCGCCCGCGCCGCCGCCGTCGCCGGCTGGCACTCGAGCACGGTGTTCACCTCGTGGTCGTACGCCACGATACCGAGCCGGTCCGACGGCTTCAGCAGCCTGACGGCGTGCGCCACGGCCCTTCGGGCCAGCTCGATCTTGCGGCCGGCCATGGAGCCGGAGCGGTCGAGGACGAGCGAGACGTCCACGCCCGGCCGCGCCGGCGCCGACGCCTCGTGAGGGCGCGCGTCCGGCGGCCCGGACAGGGTGACGGACAGGTAGCGGGTGGCGCTGACGCCGGCGGGCACGAACGCGCGATCGGCCTGAATGTGCATGAGGCGATTGTCGCGGACGGGTGTGTCACGGCAGGTCACGGGCGACGCTGGCTGACTTCGCCGACTTCCGGCGCCGGGAGGGGGGCTGCGCCTGTCGGGAGGGGGGGCTGCGCCCGATGGGAGGGGGGCTGCGCCCGATGGGAGGGGGCGCTCGGCGGCTGCGCCGCCTCGCGGCGTCGGGAGGTGACGCTCGCGGGCTTCCCAGGCTCGCGCTGACGGGAGGGGACCTTCGGCTGACGGGAAAGAGCTTCTGTCACACGGTTTCACCCGCGGCGAGACACCGTGACACCCGTATCCCGTCACGGCGCAGCCCCCTCCCGACGGCGCGCGGCGGCGCAGCCGCCGAGCGCCCCCCTCCCGTCAGGCGAAGCCCCCCTCCCGTCAGCGCGAGCCTGGGAAGCCCGCGAGCGCCCCGCCCCCTCCCGTCCGCGCGAGCCTGCGAAGCCCGCGAGCGTCACCTCCCGACGGCGCGAGGCGGCGCAGCCGCCGAGCGCGATCGGCCACAATAGCCCATGCAACGGCGCACCTTCGGGCGGACGGGTTGGCGGGTTGGCGACGTCGGCTACGGCATGTGGGGCATGGGCGGGTGGACGGGCTCGGACGACGAGGAGTCCCGGGCGTCCCTGGAGCGGGCGGTGCGGCTCGGGTGCACCTTCTTCGACACTGCGTGGGCGTATGGGATGGGCCACAGCGAGCGCCTGCTCGGCGGCCTGCTGAAGGCGCATCCCGGGGAGCGGCTGTACACGGCCACCAAGATCCCGCCCATGAACGCGAAGTGGCCCGCGCGTCCGGAGTATCCGCTCGACGAGGTGTTTCCGCCGGACCACATCCGGCGCTACACCGAGATGAGCCTCGAGAACCTCGGCATCGGCACGATGGACCTGATCCAGTTCCACGTGTGGACGGATGCGTGGGCCCTCGACGAGCGGTGGCAGCACGCCGTGGAGGCGCTCAAGCGCGAGGGCCTCGTGCGCGCGGTGGGGATCAGCATCAACCGGTGGGAGCCGACCAACGCCATCCGCGCGCTGCGGACCGGGCTCATCGACGCCGTGCAGGTGGTCTACAACATCTTCGACCAGGCGGCGGAGGACGAGCTGTTCCCGATCTGCCGGGATCTGAACGTCGCCGTCATCGCGCGCGTGCCCTTCGACGAGGGCTCGTTGACGGGCACGCTCACGCTCGACAGCCGCTGGCCCGAGGGCGACTTCCGCAACAACTACTTCGCCGGGGAGAACCTGCCGGAAAGCGTGCGCCGCGCCGAGGCGCTCCGCCCGCTCGTGCCCGCCGGCGAGACGATGGCGAGCCTCGCGCTCCGGTGGGTCTTGTCGAACCCCGATGTCAGCGTGGTGATCCCGGGCATGCGGAAGACCGCGCACGTGGAGGCCAATCTCGGCGCGAGCGACCGCCGCGGCCTCCCCGCGGATCTCGTGGCGGCCCTGCGCGGGCACCGGTGGGAGAGGGGGAGGAGGTAAAAAGACAGGAGGCAGGAGGCAGGAGTTAGGAAATAGGAAGTAGGAAGTAGGAAGTAGGAAGTAGGAAGTAGGAAGTAGGAATCAGGAAGTAGGAAGCACGAAGCAGGCCACAAGCCACAGGCCGCAAGCCGCAAGCCGGTGGTATCCTATAGAACCCGCCAATTGTTCCTTTCCGAATTGTGAGGATCTGGGTGAGCCAGCTTCGTGTCGGTTCGTATGTGACGCACACCAACAAGCCCGAGTGGGGCGTGGGTAAGGTGTTCTGCCTGAGCGCCCCGTACGTGCTCGTGGCGTTCGAGCACCTGCCGCCGCCCGACCAGTTCAAGCGGCTGGTCTCGCTGCCGGGCATGCTGACGCCGGCGCCGGTCAAGTCCAACCCGGTGCTCGACGCCTGGACGGTCGAGGGCACGCAGGACTGCCGCGTGGCCGCCGTGCGCGAGAAGCCGAAACGCAAGGCGAAGAAGACGACGTAGCCGGTTACCGCACCACAGCTACCTCGTTCAATGCGAGGCCCGGGCCGGCGGCGGTCACGCCGTGGACCCGGTAGATCGTCGCGGGGATTCCCGCGGGTGCCTCCCACGTGAGCGTCACGGTGGTGCCGGACACGATCGGCGGGTTCAGCCACGGCCCGGCCGGTGGTGCGGGCACGTAGCCCGAGTTGATCAACACCTCGTTGGAGGGCGGCCCGACGCCGCTCGCGTTCATCGCGCGGACGCTTCCCGCAGGCACCGGCAGGTACGTGAAGGCCCGGCCAGTGAGCGTCCCGCGCTACCACAACCACGCGGCGGCGGCGCCAGCGGGACGGCTGTGGGGCAGGGGACGGCAGCAAGAGGTATCCTAGTTCCGGGTTCCTAGGTTCCAGGTTCCCCTGTTTCCTATTTCCTACTTCCTGTCTCCTGTCTCCTGTCTCCTGCCTCCTGCCTCCTGCCTCCTGTCCGCCGATGTCCTACCGCACCCCCCTCGAGACGCGCCTCGCCAAGAAGAGCACCCGCGCCATCGTCGACTTCAACATGATCGAAGACGGCGACCGCGTAATGGTCGGGCTGTCCGGCGGCAAGGACAGCTGGGCGTTGATTCAGATCCTGGACGTCCTCCGCCAGCGCGCGCCCATCACCTTCTCGATCGTGGCCGTGAACGTGGACTCCGGCTACGAGGGCTACCAGCACCGGGCTGTCGCCGAGGCGTGCGCGGCGCGCGGCTGGGAGTTCTACAGCGAGCACACGACCATCGGCGCCGTCATCGACGACACGCTGGACCCGGGCGAGACGCCGTGCTCGCTCTGCGCGCGGCTCCGGCGCGGCGTGCTCTATCGCATGGCGGACGCGGTGGGCGCGACGAAGATCGCGCTCGGCCACCACCTGGACGACTTCGTCGAGACGCTGCTGCTGAACCTCTTCTTCGCCGGCGCGCTGAAGGCGATGCCGGCGCGCCTCGTGTCCGACAACAAGAAGCACGTGGTGATTCGCCCACTCGTGTACGTGACCGAAGCCGAGGCGCGCGCGTACTGCAAGGAGAACGACCTGCCAATCATCGGCTGCTGCTGTCCCGCCTGCGGGGACCTGGGCCTGCAGCGGCAGCGCGTGAAGCGGCTGATCATGGAGCTGGAGCGGGAGCATCCCGCCGTCAAGAGCTCGATGATCAAGGCCCTGGCCAACGTCATGCCGCGCCACCTGCTGGATCGACGGTTGAACCCGGTCGGCGATCTGCGGAAGTCAGTCGCCGCCGAGCTGGAGGATTTCGCGGACGTGCCGGCCGACGTACCGCTGATCCCTCTCATGCGTAGCGCACAGCTGCGCGAGGGGAGGTAGCCGCATGCGCGCCGTGGTCCAGCGCGTGTCGAGCGCGCGCGTGACCGTGGACGGCCGCGTGACCGGGGAGATCGGCCCCGGCCTGCTCGTGCTCGTCGGGGTGGAGCAGGGGGACGGCCCGGCCGACGTGGCCTATATCGCGTCCAAGATCAGGGACCTGCGGATCTTCGAGGACGAGGGCGACGAGCAGGGCCGGAAGCGCATGAACCGATCGGTGGTCGATATCGGCGGACAGGTCCTGGCGGTCTCGCAGTTCACGCTCAGCGGCGACGCGCGGAACGGCCGCCGGCCGTCCTTCATCACGGCGGCGCCGCCCGAGCTGGCGCGCGCGCTCTACGAGGACGTGGTGCGCGACCTGCGCGCAGGTGGGCTCGGCGTGGAGACGGGCGAGTTCCAGGCGATGATGCAGGTGAGCCTGGTGAACGAGGGGCCGGTGACGATCCTGCTCGACAGCCGGAAGACGTTCTGACGGGAAGAGACCACGAAGGCGGGAAGGGCACGAAGGACGCACGAAGACCACACCGGCGATGTCGCGCTGCATCAACGTCATCAAAAGGATTGCCCTGCTGGCCGCACTGCTGTGCGCGGCGTCGCCCGCCGTCGCCCAGCAGCGGCCCAACATCACCGAGGATCCGGAGACGGTCGGCAGCGGGCGGCTGCTCTTCGAGGCCGGCGTCGACTGGGACAAGGACGTCAAGTTCCCGTTGTCAGGTCTCACCGGGGACCTGTTCAGCGTCCCCAACATGGGCATCAGCCTCGGCCTCAGCTCCATTGTCGAGCTGCAGATCGACGGCGGCATCTACCAGAAGCTGAGCATCACCGATCGCGACGAGGACGCCCCGCTCAGCGAGCTGCTCGAGGCCGACGGCGATACGACCTCGTCCGTGCGCGACCTGCTGATCGGGACGAAGATCCGCCTGCTCAGCGAACAGCCGGGACGTCCGTCCCTGGGCGTGCGCTTCGCCACGCGCCTGCCGCTCGCGAGCAACGAGTCGGGCCTCGGCCGCGGGACCACCGACTTCACCACCGCGTTCCTCATCGGCAAGACCGTGGAGTCCGTCCGCATCGTCGGGAACCTCGGTCTGCTGGTCCTCGAGGATCCGTCGGCGCCCGCGCACCAGGACGAGCTGCTCACCTATGGCCTGTCGCTCGCGCGGGCCGTGGCGCAGGGCGTCGAGCTGGTGGGGGAGGTCACCGGCCGCGTGAACTTCGCGGAAGAGGACGCGATCGGCGCCGAGGACCGGGGCTTCTTCCGGGTCGGCGCCCGGTACACCCGCGGATCGGTCCGCGTGGACGGCGGCATCCTCCTGGGCCTCAGCCCCCGCGACCCCGACTTCGGCGTCACCGCCGGCCTCACCTGGGTGGTGAACGCCTTCCAGGTCCCGTAAAGGCAGTCTTCCTACTTCCTACTTCCTGTCTCCTACCTCCTATCTCCTACCTCCTCCCTCCTATCTCCTGACTCCTGCTATGCACATCGCCAAAGCTCACGCCTACGGAAACGACTTCCTCTTCGTCCCGGCCGACGAGGTCGAGGGTCTCGCACTCGATCAGCTCTCGCGGCGGTTGTGCGAGCGCTACACCGGCGTCGGCGGCGACGGCGTCATCTACTACGCGACGCTGCCGGATGGCACGGCCCGGATGCGGCTGATCAACGCGGATGGGAGCCCCTCGGAGCTGTCGGGCAATGGGCTCCGGTGCCTGGCGGCGCTCGTCCTCCACCAGCGCGGCACCGAAGCCGAGCCGCTCTCGACGCTGCGCGTGGACACCGACGCGGGCTGGAAGACGCTGACCCTCGCTGGCCGCACCGGCTCGAAGTACACCTTCCGCGCGGCGATGGGCGTGCCGGGGCACATCACCCAGGAAACCCTGGACGTGGCGGGCGAGCAACTCCCTGTGGTCATCCTGACGATGGCGAACCCGCAGTGCGTGACGTTGGTGAAGGAGCTGCCGGACCGCGCGCGGTTCGAGCGGCTCGGGCCGGCGCTGGCCACGCATCCGCGCTTCAAGGCGGGCACCAACGTGGAGTTCGCCGTGGTCGAGGCGCCGAACCGCGTGCGCATCCTCATCTGGGAGCGCGGCGTGGGGCCAACCCACGCCTCGGGCACCGGCGCGTGCGCCTCGGCTGTGGCCGCGGTGGTGGCCGGCGGCGCGGGCCGCGACATCGACGTCGAGGCCCCCGGCGGCACGCAGCGGGTGGAGTGGCGCGAGGACGGCGTGTACCTCACCGGCTGGGCCGAGGTGCTCTTCGAGGGGGAGTGGGTGGCGCGCTGAGGCGTCCCTGACGCCGCAGAAACCGCGCCCTGGTCGCCGGCCGACCGCGTCAGTTCCTGCGCCCGGGCCTGCCTGACCTCAGCGCTTGCGCCCGCGCGCCGGCGCGGCCGCTGGCGGGTCGATCGTCAGCAAAGCCGCCTCGATCTGCGCGGTCACGGTAGCCGCCGCCTTTCCCACCTGCGCGTACTCTTCCTGATCCAGCGCTGCGCGCGCTTCTTGCAGGGTGGTCTTTGCCGTGTCCACCGCCGCTTGTGCCGGCGCGACGACGCGGCGCGGCAGGCGGGCCGTGTCGGGTGCGCCGAGCCTGGCCTCTGCGCGCTGCACGAGGGCCGTGGCCTCGGCCAGCTCGCGTTCGGCGTCGCCGCGGGCGCGGGCGCGGGCATCCACGGCGGTCTTGGCCGCGTTCTGGGCGTGCTCACGGCTGTCGAGCGCGTTGGCCAGGGCCTGCCGGTAATCGTTGGCGGCGACGGCGACGTCGGCGCGGGCCAGGGCATCGACGGCGGCCTTCAGCGCGTCGGCGGCGTACTGTTCGGCGCCGGCGGCCTTGGCGGCGTCGATGGCGCCCTGCGCCTGGTGCATTTCCTTGCTGGGCGGTTCGGCGCACGCGACGAGGAGTAACAGGGGGATGACGAGAGCGCACGCACGCAGCATTGGCTTCTGAGTATACGGCAGCCTTCTGAGGTAGATTGTGAAGGATCTCCCGATGATGGATCGCCCGCGCGAGAAGTTGACGCGCGCGGGAGTCTCGGCACTGGGCGACAACGAGCTCGTGGCGCTGGTTCTGGGGAGTGGCACACGGGCGCGAGGCGCGCTGGAGGTCGCGCGCGAGGTGTTGCGCGCGGCGGGCGGCGCCGATGGGCTGCTGCGCCTGGGGATCGACGAGCTGCGCAGCGTGACGGGCGTCGGGCACGCGCGGGCGGCGCGCCTGGTGGCGGCGGTGGAGTTGGGCAGACGGGCGCTGGCGGGTGAAGCCGGCGACCGGCCGCAGTTCCGCACGCCCCTGGACCTGGTGCAGTACCTGATGCCGCTCTACGGCGGCCATCGCGTGGAGCGCTTCGGCGTGTTGCTGCTCGACTCGCGGCTGCGGCTCATCCGCGCCGCCATCCTCGCGACGGGATCCGCGGACGGCGTGGTGGTGGAACCCCGGGACGTGTACCGCGAAGCGCTGCTGGCGTCAGCCACCAACGTCGTTGCGTTTCACAACCACCCGTCCGGCGACCCGGCGCCGAGCACGGCCGATCGGCTGGTGACGCTGCGGTTGATGCAGTCGGGCCAGACGCTGGGCATCCCGCTGATGGACCACATCATCCTGGGCGCCGGGCGCTTTTTCAGCTTCAAGACGGAGACGGACCTGACGTGACGACGATCTACTTCGACTGCTTTGCCGGCGCGGCCGGGGACATGATCCTGGGCGCGCTCATCGACGCGGGGGTGCCCTTCGAGGCCGTGCAGCGCGCCCTCGGCAGCCTGGCCGTGGACGGCGTGTCGATCTCGGCCGAGCGCGTGCTCAAGTGCGGCGTCTCGTCGCTGAAATTCCGCGTCGTGGAACAGCACCTTGCACCCGTGCACCCTGCACCCCTGCACCCGCACTTCCACCTGAAACACATCTACGCCGCCATCGACAAGGCGGCCTTGCCGCCCGCCGCCAAGGCCCGAGCGACGAAGATGTTCCAGCGGCTGGCCGAGGCCGAGGCCACCGTGCACCACTCCACGATGGACAAGGTGCACCTGCACGAAGTCGGCGCCATCGACTCCATCATCGACATCGTCGGCACCGCGTTCGCGATGGATCACCTGGCGCCGGCGCGGGTGGTGGTGTCGCCCGTGAACGTCGGCGGCGGCATGGTGAAGACGGCGCACGGCGTGTTTCCCGTGCCGGCGCCCGCGACGGTGCGCCTGCTGGGGCAGATGCCGACGTACTCCAGCGGCATTCAGATGGAGACGCTCACGCCCACGGGCGCGCTCATCTTGTCGGAGTACGCCGACGCGTTCGGGCCGATGCCGGCGATGCGCGTGGCGTCGGTGGGCTACGGAGCCGGGGACCGGGACCTGCCCGAGACGCCGAACGTGGTCCGCGTTTTCGTCGGGGAAGCCGAAGCAGCCGGGTCGGCCGAGGCTGCCGGTGACGCTACGGGGTCGGCGATGCGCGTCGTGGTGCTGGCCTGCGAGATCGACGACATGAACCCGCAGATCTTCGGCGCGATGATGGACCGGCTCTACGCGGCGGGCGCGCTGGAGGTGTTCTACCAGCCGGTGCAGATGAAGAAGAACCGCCCCGGGACACTGCTGACCGTCGTCTGCGCGCCGGAGATGCGCGAGGCCCTGGCAGACCTGGTGTTCCGCGAGACCACGACGATCGGCATCCGCTATCAGGAGATGCCGCGGATGTGCCTGGCGCGCGAGATCGTCCCGGTCGAGACGCCTTACGGCGTGGTACGATTCAAGGTCGCGCGGAAGGCGGGGGCGGTGCTGAACGCCCAGCCGGAGTTCGACGACCTCGCCCGCGTGGCCGCGGAGCAGGGCGTGCCGATTAAGATGGTACAGACGGCGGCGGTGGGGGCGTGGCTGGACAAGGCTCCGGGCTCTAGGCTCTAGGCTTCAGGCTACAGGCTTCAGGCTTCAGGCTCCAGGCTTCAGGCCAGGAACGGGCCCGTCCCGACAGGGTTTCTGACCTCTCCCGACGTGGTTCTTGACGCATCCCGACAGATTTCTTGACGCATCCAGTCATGTCTTTCTTCCTCACGACCGCCATCGACTACGTGAACAGTCGGCCGCATCTCGGGACCGCGTACGAGAAGATCACGGCTGACGTCATCGCGCGCTATCACCGGCTGAAGGGTGACGACACGTGGTTCCTGATGGGGAACGACGAGCACTCGCAGAACGTGTTCAAGCGCGCGCAGGAGCAGGGCAAGGACCCCCTGGCGTACTGCGACGAGATGGAGCAGGTGTTCCGCGAGGTGTGGGCGCGGCTGGACGTCTCGTTCGACGACTTCATCCGGACGACGGACCGGAGGCGGCACTTCCCGGCCGTGCAGCGCCTGGCGCAGGCGTGCCTCGACAAGGGCGACATCTACGAAGGGTTCTACGAAGGCCACTACTGCGTCGGCTGCGAGGAGTTCAAGCCCGAGAAGGACCTCGTGGACGGCTTGTGTCCGATCCACAAGACGAGGCCCGAGTGGATTCGGGAGAAGAACTGGTTCTTCCGGTTGTCGAAGTATCAGCAGCCGCTGCTGGAACACTACGCGGCGCATCCCTCGTTCATCGAGCCCGAGTCGCGGCGGAACGAGATCCTCCGGCTGGTCGAAGGCGGGCTGGAGGACATCTCGATGAGCCGCGCGGGGCAGTCGTGGGGGGTCCCGCTGCCCTTCGACGCGTCCAGCGTGGTCTACGTCTGGTTCGACGCGCTCATCAACTACGCGGCCGCCGTCGGCTACGGGTGGGACGATGCGCAGTTCGCCCGGCGGTGGCCGGCGAACCTGCACATTGTCGGCAAGGACATCACGCGGTTCCATTGTGTCTTCTGGCCGGCGATGCTGATGAGCGCGGGCCTGCCGCTGCCCGGGCAGGTCTTCGGCCACGGCTGGGTGTATTTCAAGGGCGAGCGCATGAGCAAGTCGCTCGGCAACATCGTGGACCCGCTCGACGCGGCGAAGCGGTTCGGGCCGGATCCGCTGCGGCTCTACCTGACGAAGGAAGTGCCGTACGGGGGCGACGGGGACTTCACCTGGGAGCGCTTCGAGGAGAAGTACAACGCGGACCTCGCGAACAACCTCGGCAACCTCGTCAATCGCGTGGCCGCGATGAGCGAGCGGTATCGCCAGGGCCGCGTCACAGCCTGGGGCGGCGGGTCGCTGGCGGCCGTGGCCGACGAGGCCAGGCGCACCTATGCCGGCGCGATGGATCGGCTGGCGCTGCACGACGGCGTGGCCGCGGCGTACCGGCTGATCAGCGCGGCCAACGAATTCATCGCGGAGCGGCAGCCCTGGACGCTGGCGAAGGACCCCGCGAAGGCGGAGCAGTTGTCGCAGGTCCTCTACGACGCGTCGGAAGCCGTGCGCATCGGCGCCGTGCTGCTGCTGCCGGTGATGCCGGCATCCGCGACGGAAATCCTGCGCCGCATGGGCGAGACAGCGACCCCGACGGACCTGCGCCTCGACACCGCCACGACGTGGCGGGCATCTGGAGAAAGAGCCATCATCAACGCCGGGGCCCTGTGGCCACGGCTGGAAGACAAGGGGTCGATCACCGTGAGCGAGACTACGCCACCCACCGCACCTGCCGCACCTGCCGCACCTGTGCCTGCCGCACCCGCCGCACCTGCCGCACCTGCCGCACCAGGCCCGCCCGCACCCATCAGCACCAGTCCGCACCCGCCGGCACCTGATCTCATTTCCATCGACGACTTCCTCAAGGTCCAGCTCAAGGTCGCAAAGATCCTCGAAGCGGCCAACGTGCCGAAGTCGAAGAAGCTGGTACAGCTGAAGGTCGATGTCGGCGAGCCCGAGCCGCGCACGATTCTGGCCGGCATCGCGGAGAGCTATCAGCCGGAGCAGCTCGTCGGCCGCACCATCGTGGTCGTGGCCAACCTGAAGCCGGCGAAGTTGATGGGCATCGAGTCGAACGGTATGGTGCTCGCCGCTAGCGCGGATGGCGGGGGGGCTCTGTTGGTGAACGTCGAACCGGCAGCCCCCGGCACACGCGTACGCTAGCGGCTGCGCCTGCCGGGAGGCGACGCTCGCTGGCTGCGCCCGACGGGAGGGGAGCTCGGCGGCTGCGCCGCCGCGCGCGACGGGAGGGGACGTTCGCTGGCTCCGCTGGCTCGCGCTGACGGGAGGGGAGCTGCGCCTGACGGGAGGAGACGCTCGCCACTGCGTGGCTCGCGCTGACGTGAGGGGGCTTCGCCCGTCGGGACAAAACCTCCTGTCAAGCGAGTCCCGCAGCGTGACAGCGCGACTGCGCGACAACCGTATCCCGTCCACCGAAGCTCCCTCCCGTCGCGGCGAGTCCGCGAAGCGGACGAGCCTCGCCTCCCGACGCGGCGAGGCGGGGGAGCCGCCGAGCGTGCCTCCCGACTGGCGCAGCCCTCCCGACGTGCGCAGCCAGGCAAGGCCGCCGAGCGCGTGTGCGACTCTGCGAAGCGGCGAGCATCTCCCCTCGTCCGGCGCGCCTCGCTTTCCGGTATCCTGATCGTGCCTCCCCGAGGCCACCTCGATGACTCCCGCTTTCGCGCTGCGCGCCAGTTGGTGCGCCGTCCTCGTGCTCGGTTGCCTGCTGGTGCCGGACGCGGCCCATGCGCAGCGGTCGTGGAGCCCGCCTGTCAGCGTGACGCCGGTGGGACAGCCGTCGCGGCTGCCGCGACTGGCGATGGACGGTAACGGCAACGCCGTCGCCACCTGGATTCGGGAGCAGGCCTCCGGCACCACGGCGCGGCAGACGCAGGCGGCGCGCCTCACCGCCACCGGGCTGTGGGCGCAACCGGTGAACCTGTACACGCCCGTCGCCACCGTCGCGGTGCCCGGTGAGTCCACGGACGTGGCGCTGAACGCGGCGGGCCGCGGCGCGGCAGTGTGGGTGCGTGCCACTGGCCCCGCGGTCACCGATCAAATCGTGCAGGCCGCGGCCTTCAGCGGGACGAGCTGGGGCACGCCGATGAACGTGATGCCGGCGGGCGCCGCTGGCGTCACCAGCCCGCGCGTGGGCGTGGACAGCGACGGCAACGCCATCGCCGTGTGGGTGCAGGTGCTGGATGGGTTCGCCGTGGTCCGCGCCAGCCGGTACGCGTCGGGCAGCGCCTGGAGCACACCGGTCACCGTGTCGGTGGCGGACGAGAACGTCACCGACGGCGTGGCGCTGGGCGTGGACAACACCGGTGACGCGGTCGCCGCGTGGGTGAGCATCACCGGCGGCGTGCCGACGCTGCACGCGGCGCAGTTCGGCGAAGCCGCCAACGCCTGGCAGACGCCCGTCACCATCGCGCCGGTCGGCCGGTCTCCGACGGTGGTGCGGCTGGCGCTCACACGGTCCGGCGCCACGTCCTTCGTGGCCTATCGCGCGTTCGACGGCTCGCACGACACGCTCCGCGCGGCGCGGCTCGACACGGCCAGCGGCACGTGGAGCGCGCCGGCCGACGTCTCCGTGCCGGGGCGGGACGTCTTCGACCTCGACATCGCCGTGGACGAGCAGGGGCGGGCCTTCGCGGTGTGGAACCGCTTCGACGGCACGCACCGCACGGTGCAGACGTCACGGTACACGGGCAGCTGGAGCTCGCCGGGCAACCGCAGCGTCGGCGCCAACACGCGCGACGTGAGCATCGACACCGACGCGGCCGGCAACGCCGTGGCGGCGTGGACCCGGCTGGACGGATCGACTCACCGCGTGCAGGCCGCCGCGTACGCGCTCGCGACCGGCCAGTGGACCGCGGCTGCGGACGTATCGGACGCGAGCGGCGATGCCGCGGCGCCGCAGGTGCGGCTCCACATCGACGGGACGGCTGTGGTCGTGTGGCAGGACGATACCGGGTCGCCGACCATACACTCCAGCCGATACGTCTCCGACAGCGCCCCGCTGCTGCAGCCCGCCACCGTCAGCGGGCCAAATGTCAGCCTCGCGTGGTCACCGGGCGCCGGCTCGGCACCGCTCGGGTACACCGTCGTCGCGAGCCGTACACCTGGCGGCTCACCCGCCATCTGGCTCCCGGTCGGGACGGCGACCTCGCTCGCGGTCACCGCGTCGCCTGGCGCCTATTACGTGCGGGTGCTGGCGCTCGTCAGCGGCCTCGATGTCTCGTCGAACGAGATCGAGGTGGTCGTCGGCGTCGGCCCGGCGCCCACGGCCCCGCAGAATCTCGCCGCCTCCGTCAGCGGCAGCGTCGTCACGCTCACCTGGACGCCGCCGGTCAATATCGCCATCGCGCCCGTGCGGACGTACTACATCGAAGCCGGGAGCGCGCCGGGCATCTCGAACCTCGCCTTCTTCCCGACGGGCAACGCCGAGACGATGTACGTGACGCCGCCGGTGGCGAACGGCAGCTACTGGGTGCGGGTGCGCGCGGAGAGCGTGGGTGGCCTGGGACCGGCCACCAACGACCTGCGCGTCATCGTCGGCCCGGAGCCTCCCGGCGCGCCGGTCCTGAGCGGCGGCGCTACCGGACCCGGCGCTGTGCTCCTGCAGTGGACCGCCCCGCCCACGCCCGGCGTGCCCGTGACCGGCTACGAGCTGCACGCCGGATCGGCTCCCGGCCTGAGCAACCTGGCCGTGCTCACGCTGCCGGCGTCGCCGCTCACCTTTGCGACGACCGGCGTGCCGCCGTTCACCTATTACGTCCGCGTGGTGCCACTGAGCGCTGCGGGACCGGGCACGCCGTCGAATGAAATCGTTGTCGTCGTGCCCTGACCGTGTCGGGAGGCGACGCTCGGCGGCTGCGCCGCCTCGCGCGACGGGAGAAGGCTGCGCCTTGACGGGAGGAGGCTTCGCCTTGACGGGATACGGGTGTCGCGCTGCCACGCTGCAGCGAGGCAGTTTGACATGAGTCTTTTCCCGACAGCCGAAGGCCGCCTCCCGTCACCGCGAGGCGGCGGAGCCGCCGAGCGTCGCCTCCCGACAGCGCGAGCCAGCGAAGCCAACGAGCGCCCCCTCCCGTCATGATCGACAGCCACTGCCACCTGGCCGGTGACGAGTTCGCCGCCGACCTGAAGGACGTGATCGCTCGCGCGAAGGCCGCCGGGCTCGCCAGCGCCATCGTCATCCTCGCCGCGCAGGACGAGGCGGAAATCGCGCGGTGGCAGACCGTGCGCGCGCTCTGGCCCGAGGCGCGGGCGGCGGTCGGCGTGCATCCCCACCAGGCTGGGGCGTTCGCGGCGGAGCCCGAGGGCGCCGCGCGGCTGCTGGCGTCGCGCCTGGATTCCGTGCCCGACGTCCGCGCGGTGGGGGAGATCGGCCTCGACTACCACTACGACTTCTCGCCGCGTGACGTGCAGCAGGCCGTGTTCCGCGCGCAGCTCCGCGTCGCGCGCGAGCGCGGGCTGCCGGTCGTCATTCACACGCGCGAGGCCGAGGCCGACACGCTCGCCATCCTCGGCGAGCACGTGGCCACGGCCGGCGTGTTCCACTGCTTCTCTGGCGACACCGCGGCGGCTGCGCGGGCGCTCGCCACCGGGTTCTACATCTCGATACCTGGCATCGTCTCGTTTCCGAAGGCCGGCGAGTTGCGCGAGGCGGTGAAGACCATCCCGCTCGAGCGCCTGCTCATCGAGACGGACAGCCCCTACCTGGCGCCGGTGCCGTATCGCGGCAAGCGGAACGAGCCGGCGTATGTCGCGCGCGTGGCAGAGGTGGTGGCCGAGGCGCGGGGCATGACGACCGCGGCAGTCGCGGCGGCGGTCCTCGAAAACGCGCGCAGGCTGTTCAGGCTGTAGAGGCGGCGTTCGCTCGGCAGGCCCGACTCGACAGCATTCGGGAATCCGCACCCTCCTCGCGGCCGCTTCGGAGGGACGTGCACGGCACTGCACGTCCGGGCGCGCCCAGGCCCGGGCCGTCGCCGCCGCGCGGATTCGCGTTGAACCGCCAGACATCCGCGTGGCAGAATCCCGAACGCTCAGACCAGCGCCCTCACTTCCCCCGGAGGACCCGTGGTTCGAACGACGTCGCTCGTGATCTCGGTCGCGCTGGTGACGGTGATTGCCGTTGACCCAGCGTTCGCGCAACTGCGCCGCACGTACTGGGGCATTAGCGCGGGCTTCACCCCGACGTGGGAGGTGCCGGACTGGCAGGCGCCGATGTTCGACGCCGAGCGGATGGCGCTCGAGGGATCCGAGTTCCGCATCGGGTTCGTCCGTGGCAACACGCTCAGGGGTGACTGGGGCGTGTCGTTCGTGCGGCGCGACATCGAAGACCGCGACGAGGCCGAGGTCAAGAACGACGGCACCGTGCTCGGCACGCGGAGCAACACGCTGCTCGGCGTAGAGGTGCATGGCTTCAAGCCCTTCACCACCATCAAAGAACGAGTCCAGATTGGGCTGTCGTACGGTGGCGGCATCGGCAGCTACCGCGGCACGGTGCTCAGCACCAGTCCGGGCGAGCCGACCGAGGTGGTGCCGGCCAGCGCGCTGTTCTCGCCCGGGGGCTCGGATATCGGCTTCCAGCCGCTCGGCCGACTCGAGCTGGCGGGAGCCCTCATCCTCGGACGCCATGCGAAGCTCCGCGTCGGCGGAGGCATCAGCTTCCCGGGACAGCAACTCATCAGCGTGACGGGCATCGTCTTGTTCTGATGCGGACGAACCTCTGTGGGCTCGGCCTCTGCGTCGTGCTCCTGGCGGGAGCCCCTGTCGCCGCTGCCGATGGCTATCCGAGCCTGACGCTGCCGGGCACGCCGCAGCTGTGGGCCGAGGTTGGCGGCTGGCGGGCCTCGCGCGTCGAGCGCTTCAGGCTGCTCCGCGATCTGGTGGTGCTCAACCACTCGAATCCGGCGATGGGCACCCAGACAGACAGGCAGGCGCTCGAGGCCATGATCCAGGCCTTCATCGAGGTCGAGCGGCACCTGATGGCCATATCGAAGGACGGGACGGTTCAGTTGGAGCGTGCGCGCGGAGCCCCATCGCGCGCGGTGGATGACCTGCTCACGGCGCTCGGGTACGAGCTGGAACGCCGCCAGACGCCCGTGATCAAACCCCGAGGCGGCGACGCCCACGCCCGCCGGCGCGAGGTGCTGGCGCTGGCAGGTGTGGAACTCGAAGCTTTTGTCGCGCGGCTGGTGAAGGAGGGCACGGCCCACCTGTCGTGGCCCACGTTCACCGTGCCGCTGCCGCTCGGGTTCGAGGTGTGGACGCGGGACCTGATACGCGAGCCGCTCACCCAGACGCGCCTTGGGCTTCACCTCGTCAGCACACGTCGATGGGCGCTGCTCTATGTCGGCCTCCTCGGGTTGGATCCGCAGACGCTCCAGACACTGGCGTCGCAGCCGGGCTGGATTGCCGGCATACCGGACGGCCGGGTGGCCACCTTCGCCACGTTCTCCCGGAGCCTGCACGTCCGCGAGGGACAGGTCCTGGTGCCCGGCGGCAGCGCGTGGGTGCCGCTCTGGGAATCGCTGGTCGATCGCAAGGTCACCACACCGACCGCTTTCATCGACCGGATCCTGGACACCGACGACGGCAGGCTGGCGTGGTTTTTCGACTTCGCGTTCCGCGCGGCTCCGGCCCATCGGAACTGGACACTGTCCGCGTGGGAGACGGACGAGCGTCGTCGCGAGCGGCGCGTGCGCGCGCTCTACGAGATGTTCTATCTCGCCGCCGATGCCGAGCGCTTCGTCGTCAACCAGCGGCCCTTCGCCCGGCCCACGCTGGACCCGGCCATCATCGTGTCGGCGGTCGACGTCACGCCCGAGGGCCGCATGCGCGGGCCCGCGTCGCTCCGGTTCTGGCGCGACACGCTGCGGTCGTGGGACCTGCCAGCCCGCGTCGAGGCGCCGCTTGCCGCCCGGTCCGAGGACGACACGTTCGACGCGGGCGCGCTGGTGGATCTGGTGGCCGCGGCGGATCCCTCGGATGCCATCCGCGATGGTCGGCGTGGCACGTCTGCGGTGGTGCTCGTCCAGCAGTTCCACGCCCGCGACGCGGGTGCGTCGCCCGCCTCGCTGGCGTCAGTGGCGCGAGCCAGTGTGCGGTTCCCGATGCTCGTGCGCACGCTGGACCGCGTGGGCGCCGACGTCACGACCGCGGGTCGGCTCATCGAACGGGCGAGGGTACTGACGGATCTGGGCGATGCCGAGCGCTTCCATCTCGGGGTTGGACAGTTGCAGGGCGCATTGGCGCTGGTCGAGCGGGCGGCGCGCATCGGAGGCGTCTCACAGAGGGACGTGGAGAGGTTGCTGACGTCGCTCGCGGCGGTGCCGCTCGATCAGGACTCGCGCTACCTGACAGGGGTGCTCACCTGGTTTCGCGACGCCTGGGCACCCGTGGCGCGCGCCGCGGCCGCCCGCGATGCTGGGGCCTCCGAGCCCTCGCTCGAGCACGACGTGCTTGCGCTGCTGGCCGGCCGCGTGCGCGGGCACGTGGAGGCGAAGGTCGAGTGGGACGGATGGGACTACCAGGTGAATCCGGCAGCGGCCCGGCTCAGGACGCTGGAGACCGTTCGCCTCAAGCATCGCTCCGTCACCAGCGAGCTCGCCATGGAACTGCTCGCACTCGATGGTGCGATCGGACGCATCACCGACGCGGAGAGCGCCCGACGCCTCGCAGCGGACATGCGGGCCATCGTCACGCGCCTCCCCGAGTTGCCCGCCGAACCGCCGCTCGAAGGCGCGCCGGCGGTGGCTCGCGTCCTGGGCGAGGCGGCGCGCGACCTGGAGGGCATCCGGTCGGCCGGCGACGTGTCACGGATCAGCAACATCCGGCAGCGCGTAGGTAGAGTGCTCGAGTGGGTGTCGCTCACGCTGCTGCGCTCCCTGGTCTATGCGTCGGCCATCAGGGACGCTGCGAGCCCGATTTTGCTGGCCCAGGGCGTGTCGCAGCGGCACGATCTGGGCGCCGCACGCGACCGGCGCGAGCAGCGCGACCAGCTCGCGTGGTCGGTCCCGGTCGCCCGATCGGGCGAAGGGGTCCCGTGGCACGTCGAGGGCTCGCTGCTGTCCCTGGAATCCGCGATGTCCGAGCTGCTCCTCCGGAGCGCCGTCGATCGGGCGCCGACCAGCGCGGGCCGCATGTTTCTGGGGGAGCGCGACTCGCTGGTGCGGACGGTCGTGGCCGCGCAGCCGGACGCGCAGTGGGGCGCCGAGGCCGCGGCGGCGGTGCGGGCGCAGCTGCACGCCGGCCGCGACAAGGTCGCCGCCGGCCAACGCCCTCCGCTCGACCAGTGGGACTGGCGGTTCTCGGTCGCCGACTGGTCGGCCGAGTCGGAGCCCGCCGGACTGGCGAGTGCCGTCGCGATGGCCGAACTGCTGGTGCTCGACGGGGCCTCCGACGCCCGCGTGCACGCCTTCGCCGTGCCCCTCGAGGAGTTCACCGGCTCCACCCGCGCCGGCATTCCACCCGCCATCGTGCGAGAAGGCGTGATCGGCCACCTGGGACGTGGCTTCCTGGCGGCCCTGGCCTTCGACGTGCGCCTCCGCGTCGCGGAGCTGATGGCCGAGCTGCACATCCCACCGATCCTCGGCCCACGGCTCGCGGCGGACGCCATTGTCGAGATCGTCGAACAGGTCACCCTGGGCGCGCCATTCGACTGGCTGGTCATGTCGCGGCGCATCAGCGATTATTCCGCCGGTGAGCTCTCCGCCCTCGTTGACACGTTGACGGGCGACGGAACCCTGACGGCCATCGAACCATGACGGCGCTCCGCCTCTGGCTCTCCATCGTGATGCTCGCACAGGCCTCGGCCCCTCTCGTGCAGGAGGTCCCGAAGCCGGAGCTGACCGTACATGCCGAAGAGTACCTGCTGGGGCCCGTCACCCTGCGCGCCACGCTGTCGCCCGGCGACGTCGAGTTCGCGCGTGCGGACTTCTTCGTGGACGGCGCCGCGAAGTGCCGCGTGGAACGGCTGCCCCTCGAGTGCGCGTTCGACGCCGGCCCCGAGGCCGTGGCGCGCCGCGTTCGGGTGGCCGTCACCCTGAAGGACGGGACCCGCCTCACGGGCGGATTCGAATCGAAGAGCCTTGCGCTCGAGGAGAAGGCGAGCGTCCGGAACGTCTTCGTGCCGGTGATGGTGTGGGACCGGCGCGGCAGGTTCATGTCTGGCCTCACGCGCGAGTCCTTCCAGGTCCTCGAGGATGGCGTCGTTCAGCCCATCCAGTTCTTCATGTCCGAGAACATCCCGCTCGAGCTGACGCTCGCGCTCGACGTGTCCGAAAGCATGGCCGCCATCATGGGAGGCGTGAAGGCCGCCGCGAAGGAGCTGGTGGCGCGGCTGAAGCCCATCGATCGCGTGAACCTGCTGGCCTTCAACCAGCGTGTGTTCTCGCTGGCGCGGCCGGACGCGGACCTCGAGGAGCGGACCCGGGCGATCGATCAGCTGGCCCCGCAAGGGGGCACGGCCTTGTACGACGCCATGGTCCGTGGCATCGCGCTCCTGGGACAGCAGATGAGTCGTCGCGCGCTCATCGTCTTCACCGACGGCCGGGATGAGGACAGCCTGTCTACGCTCGATGGCATCGAGGAGCGGCTGACGACATCGGATGTGACCCTCTACGTGATCACCTACGGCCGCGGCAGTGAGATCGAGGGCTTGCGGCAGCGGATCGATCGGATTGCCGAGGCCACGGGTGGACAGGGGTTTGGCGTCAGGGACGTGCGCGAGCTGAGCGGTCTGTTCACCCAGGTGCTCGACGAGCTGTCCGAGCACTACCTGCTCACCTACACCTCTGGCCGCCCCCAACTCGATGGCACCATGCGGAAGATTCAGGTCAGGCTGGTGGGGCAGCGGGAGCGGTACGAAATCAAGGCCAGGACCGGATACCGGGCCTCTGCTGGCGCCCCGTAGCCGTGCCGGCGCGGGCTACCACCAGTCGGGCGCGCGGACCGCGGCGATCACCCAGGCGCCGGCGTCCTTGCTCAGCGTGATGGCGGCGCGGCCAGCTTGGCGGCGTGGCGTGCCGCGGACGGGGACGACCTCCCGGGCGATGCGGCACTGCACCGTCACCAGCGTGGGGGATTCCGGCGTCACGCGCTCGTCCGAGAGGGTGACCTTGTAGGTCTGGCTGTCGAGGAACCGACGCTCGAAGATGGCCAGCTCCGACGCCGTCATCGTGGGATGCACCCGCCGCAGCTCCGGCGTGCTCCGCTGCTCGAATGCATCCTCGTAGGTACGCAGCGTCCCGCGGATCGCGGCGAGGTCGTCTCCCGACAGGACAGCCGCGGTGCCGCTGTCGTCGCGATCAGGCGGGGTGCCGGACGCGCTCTCGGGCCCACCGGACGACGTTGCTGACTCGATCGGCGGGGCGGGGGCCGGGCTGGCCGGTGGGGATGACGGCAACGTGCTCGAGGCTGTATCGTTCACCGGCGGTGGCTCAACGGGGGCGGACGACGGGGGGGCGCCCTTCGTCATCGGCGCGGCTGCAGCAGATGAGGGGATCGCTCGAGTGCCACCCGTCGATCCCTTCGGTCGGCTCGGCGGGGGCTCTGGCCGCGATGCAGGGGCCGTGTCGGTGGCCGCCATCTCGGTCTCCGGGCGAACCGGTTCCTGTTCGGGTGCGGCCGGCCACGTGCGAAGCGTCAGGACGCCGCCAAGCACGAGCACGGCGACGCCCACCGCGCCCGCGATGGCTCGGTGTGTGGCAGACCATCCCGCGCCGGGCGTCTCGAGGTCATCCGGGCGATCCGTCGTCGTCGCGGCGTCGCGTCGCGCCTCGGCGAAGCGCGCGGCCATGGTCGTCATGTCCCGGAAGCGATCCGTGGGCGAGACTGCGAGCCCCCGGAGGACGAGGCGCTCGACCTCCGCAGGCACGCCGACCGCTGCCACGCGCATCGGCGTGATGTCCCCGACTAGCGCGCGGCGCGACATCATTGTCGGCACATTGCCGAACGGCCGGTCGTAGGTGAGCAGCTCGTATGCGACCACGGCGGCCGCGAACATGTCGCACCGGAAATCGGCCTGGCTGCCCAGGAAGCACTCCGGCGCGATGTACCCGACCGTCCCGAGGATGGCGTGGCCGGCGGTCAACGTCGTCGTGGTGACATCGGTGTCCAGGGGGGTGGGCCGTGCGATGCCGAAGTCGAGGATCTTCAGCACGCCGTGCTCGTCCACCATCACGTTCGACGGCTTCACGTCGCGATGCACCACCGACGCCGCGTGAGCGGCGGCAAGCCCTGCGCACAACGACTCGATCAGTTCCAGCCGCCGTTCCAGTGTCCCGGCCTCGCGCCGCGCGATGAGATCGGCCAGCGTGCGACCCGGCACGTACTCCATCACCATGAACGGCTCGCCGTCGAGCTCGTCCACGTCGTAGATGGTGACGATGTTGGGGTGGCGCAGGCGGCCGGCGGCACGGGCTTCGCGCCAGAATCGCTTGCGGGAGTCGTCGCTCTCGAAATCGCCTCGCACCTGCTTGATGGCGACCAGCCGTCCGACGTTCGGGTCGCGAGCCAGCAGCACGCGGCCCATGCCGCCTTCGCCGATCGCGCGGATCACCTCGTAGCGCCCGATCGTCGCGGGCACGGGGTCCGGGCTCCGGATGGGACCGCGCACCGAGGTGACCAGCCTGCGGCGCTGCTCCGACGACAGGACGGTCGAGTCGCCGATGGCCGTGCGCAGCTGGTCGCGGAGGGAGGGATCGGTCGGAATCCGGTCGGTCAGCCATCGGTCCCGGATGGCCGGTGGGACCGCCAGCAGATCGGTGATGAGCCGGTCGACGTCGATCTCTGGGAGGGCCATGATCGCCGTGGCCTGCTGAGTGTAGCCCAGGCGGGGCGCCGGCGGGCCGGTGCGGAGTCAACCAAGCCTCCGTATGGCTGGGCTGCTGCCGCTGTCTCCACCGCGGCCCGAGGCGTGTGCTCAGAGGAGGCTACGCTCGCGGGCCGCGGCAAACGCCAGGCACGCGCGGATGTCGTCGCGACGGAGATCGGGAAAATCGGTGAGGACCTGGTCTTCGGTCATGCCACCGGCGAGGTACTCCAGGATGTCGTACACGGTGATGCGCGTGCCCTTGATGCAGGGCTTACCGCTGCGGACCGCCGGGTCCACCGTGATGTGCGCACGCCAGTCCATAGGCCGATGTACCTCCGCGACCCGCCCGCGCGGCCGCTCAGGTCCGAGCGCTGCGGATCACGTCCTGCAGCAGTTCGATCTGCCGGTCGTGCTTGCGGTCGGCCTCCGCGAAGCGGTTCTCCATCGTCTCGCGCAGGGCTTCGCGCGCCTCGAGCCCGAAGCGGAGGAGGCCCTTCGTCTCCTCGAACTCGACCCTCATGTTGTGATGGAGGCCATCCACGCGGTCGAGCACGCTCAGCATCTGGCCGCGGAGTTCGTCACGCGTTGCCGCCAGCTCCGTTCTCACGCCAGCGATCTCTCCGCGCAGCTCCACTCTGGTTGAGGCCAGGTCCTGCTGCATCCCGGCGAAGTCTTGTTTCAGGCCCGACAGGTCCTGCTTCATCCCGGCGAAGTCCTGCTTCAGGCCTGCCACGTCCAGCTTCAAGCCGGACACGTCCTGCTTCAGGCCGGACACGTCCTGCTTCAAGCCGGACACGTCCTGCTTCAAGCTCGATACGTCCTGCTTCACGTCGGCCATGTCGCGCTTCATCGCCGACAGGTCGTCCCGAATCGCCGTCAACTGTCTGCCGATGCCGTCGAGCGTCATCTCGTCGGCGAGCATACCATCGTCCATGGGCGCGTCTCCTCGTGGGCTGGCTGTGCACGCGCCGTGCCGGAACGGAAAGCGGCCCGATCCCGCGAGGAGGCGTACGGGCAATTGACCGACTGTCGCAGAGGCTGCCATCCGCGAGCGGCCACCGGCGCGCAAGATTTGCACTCGTCCGCGCCTCACGGCCTGGAGGAGTCCTCGTCCACCAGCGCGCTGATTCACCGGAACGCGGCACGAAGCGAGGGCTGGGCGAGGGATGGACGGCACGTCACACGTGAATTGAAGTGTCAGCCGTCGTCGCGACCACTGGGGCGACGCGGTCGCCGGGGTGGACCCGCGATCCGCTCGGCCCCCTCGAGCCGAGCCAGCGCGCGGTCGAACGTCCGCAGGGGGGTGTGACCGGCCTTCCGCGCGACCTCCACCATCAGGCAGTCGGAGAATCCGACGCCCGGATGCTGGCGGAGTCGAACCGCCGTCGCTACTGACGGCACACGGCGACGCAGATCATCTTCGGTGACCGCTGCCCATCGCGACGGGCTCAGGTGACGTCGACGACCCAGAGTCGCAGTGCGTGCGGAGGAGGGTAGGTTTTGGGAATGGCCTGCAACGAGAACGGCACGTCGGGCGCATCCTCCAATGGCACCTGCATTAGCTCCCTCTCCTTGCTGATCTGGACCGCCAGCTTGAGGTAGCGACGCAGGAGCAAGAGGGGGGCGAACTGCTCCCTTGACCTAAGCCATTCCAGAACGTCGCGCGCACCCTTCGAGCTGTTGCAGGTGCGGCATGCCCACACGAGGTTGTCGCCCACGTTCGGCCCACCGCGCTTCTTCGGGATGAGATGGTCGGCCGCCAGATGGTCGCGACAGCCACAGTAACAGCAGGCCTGAGGCAGGACCATCTTCAGCCGGTCGTCTTCGGCCAGTGGCCCGATGTTCATGGTTGACGCGTTCAGCCCGGCGTAGAGCTTGGCTCGAATCATGTAGTGCGTGCGCCCATAACTCGTCGCCTGTCCAGTAACTGCCGCATGAGCCATGGCCAGGTTTGCGTAGGACCAGTGAAGCAACTCTCCAATCTTGGTAATCGGCATTTGTTCTCAATCCTCCCTCGCCGCCAGGAGTGCCGAGATCGGTGGTGGAAGTGCACAATTCTCATTGGAGAATGGAACCACACCGACCCGATGCTCGGATCGAAAGGCTTCCTGTTCCAGATGTGGCACACCGCCTCCGGCGGGCACGAGCAGCACGGAGGCATCTGGACGGCGTGAGCCGACCCTGAGCGAGTCCTGGTAGATGTGCGCCGAGGCCATCGCGTGGAGGACGTTGGCCGCCGTGACCCGGTACTTCGCATCGAGCACCACAAAGCGGCACCAGCCTGGTCCATCGACAGAGAGCACGATGTCCGGTTCGCGCTGTCGTGATACGGACCAGCGGCCTTCGACCGGCCCCGACCGTGCGGGAAAGACAGGCTGCAGCCGCAGCGTCGCGGTAAGGTCGCGGTGTCGGCCGAGCCATCGGTGGTGGGGCCCGCTGCGTCGCTCCCACTGCCACTCCGGATGGCAGGCTTCGAGAAGCATGCCCAGCCGTGCAAAGCACCAGCGCTCGTAGATCTCCCACGAAGGGCTGATCCATGTGCGTTCGTTGGACGGGCGACCATCGACGCCGTGCCGAATCGCGCGCCACCCGAGCCCCCACGCGCGGGCGTAGATCGGGTCAGCGGCGACGGCCGTGAGTCCTGCGGCGGTGATCGGCGCGTCAGCAATCTCTGAGAGTGGCGGCCGGCGAAGCAGAGTCACCATGGTTGCCGCCCACTGCTCCAGGAACAGCCGTCGCACCGGCCATCGTGCGGCAACGGAGGTGCGCGTGGCCGATTCGGTCTCCCGCATGACCAGCTGTTCGAGTCGGGTATTGAGGGCTTGGGTGCGTCGCAGGACAGACCGAACGAGCGCGCGCATCGCCCTGTTGATGGCTGTGTCGATGGTCTCGCGCACGACAGGCACGTCCAGCCTCGTGGAGGCGAGCGGTGTGCTCAGCCCTTCTGCGGTCGGGGCGAACAGCGCCGCGGCAGGACTGCGGAGGACCGAGGCTGCCGTCTGTCGGTCGGCTCGCCGCACATGATGAACTGGAGCGGAACTGCGGTGCACGTCGAGGCCGCGGCGCGGTCGGCTGAGGACGGGCGCCAGGGCGCGAACGAAGGCAGGCACGTAGCGACGTAGTCTGGCGAACGCAACCCAGGGGTTTTCGTGCTGGCCAAGCTCACCCATCAGGTGTGTGGCCGGCTCGCTGCCGAGCACGAGGCTCGGGTCGTACTGCCACAGTTCGTCCAGCATCGCGGCGAACGTCTCTCGGCCGGCCTTGGCCGGGTCAGGGCTGACGTCGAGGAGGAACGTGGCCACCGTGGCGCCATCCCCGTCCAGAAGCTCGCCGGTGACTTCGCCGGCAAAGAATCCAGGCGTCCACGCGCAGAGATGCAACGAACCGGCGACGGGCGCGAGCGGCTCGTCATCCACGTGGATCACGGAGTCGGTTCGCGGGCGCTCGAAGAGATAGCGCCGGGCCTCCGCGAAGCCGCGGTTCACCATCGGTGCGAGCACGAGCTCCGACCACGCGTCCGCCGCGTCGGCTGGGCGCCACCGCAGTCCCGTTGACGTTGAGGGAGTCGACAAGTGCTACCGCCAGAATCGCGCGCTGCCAGTCGTGATGAGGTCCTGCCGAAGCTCGGAAACCTTGGCCCTCGAGGTGGCGAGGCCGAATCGGTCCAGTGCCGCCTCACAGGCCGTCAAGGCGTCCCGGAATCGTGGGGAATCTTCACCACGGAGCTTTGGCAGCACCTTCGCGTAAACCACCCCGTCGAGCGCTTCGGGGAAGGTCAGTGGCGACCCGGTGTCGGTGGCTCGCCCCAGGAAGTCGAGGACATCGTCCACCACTCGCCACCCGAAGTGGAGGCGCGCCGGCGCCAATGACTCCATGAGGGCCGTGAGGGCCTCGCGCGCCAACCTCTCGTCAGCCTCTGGCAGCTTCCGCGTATTCCAGCGCGGATAGCTCTCAAGGTCCACGTCCCAGAACTCCATCACGAACGCCCGGTCCAGAACCTTGTCGGACAGGCCATGCGTGGTTTCGTCCATGTTCACGGTGCCGATCAGCACGAGGTTCGATGGATACGCGACCGACTCCGGGATGCCGTCGAAGTACGTATCCTCGGATTGCAGCTTGATCGGCTCACCTGTCTCCATGGCCGACAGCAGTGGAGCCATGTATTGCTCCGGATGGGACAGGTTCATCTCGTCGAGCACGACGACGTACGGCCTGCCCGGGTCTGCTGCCGCCACAATCAGAAACTCCAGGAACGGCGTACTGACGTACGACTCGCTTCGGAGCGGGTTGACGTAGCCGAGCAGCGGCCCTGGGTCGTACCACCCCGGCTGGACGGGGAGTGTGAGCAGTTGTGCGGCGGACTCGGGCGCGATGGCTCTGGCGTACTCGCGGGCAAGGAGCGTCTTTCCTGAGCCGGACAATCCGGTAAGGATGGAGAAGTGGCGCCTGGGGTGCGACCACAGCCCAGCGTGCAGCCGGGCGACGATCGCTGGGGGGAAATGGCCGGCCTTCTGGACGGAGCCGACGATGTCGGCAAGTGAAGGCAATGTCAGAGAGGCAACCGATGAAACTACCCCGGGCGGATCCGTCGGGGTGTGGGGTGGCTCCAGTTGGAGTGGTTCCGGTGTCCAGTGCACCAGCATGGCCCACTGCCGACCGACCTCGGTCAACTCGTATCGGCCTTGGCCGTTCGAGCGGATGACGCCCATCGACCGCAACCAGCCCAGGATGGCCTGGGGCATGAACAGCCCCTTCCACCCTGGGTTCATCGACTGAATAGCGGCCGACAACTCCGCGGCCGTCATGGGCCCGCGGTCTCGAAGGTCGGCGATTGGCTTGTCCACGCCCAGCACGTGGGTCAGGAGCCAGTCTGCGAGTTCGCTCGGGTCCTGAGACTCGAGGACATTCTCGCCGCGCTCAGTCAGGACGTAGCGATCTCCGTCCATCCGGATGACACCGAGCTCACTTTGGTACACGTTGATGGTCAAGCCGAGCACCGAGGCCTTCACATCAGGATTCGAAGCCCGGAGGAAGTCCAGGAGCTCTTGACGCGTCACGCCGTCGCGTATGAACTCGAGCGACGAAAGAACCCCGGGGAACTGGCCCCTGATCGCCGTCAGTCCCTTGCGACGTCTGGCTGGTGGAAGCGGAACCAGCGTGCCGCCGTTACCGGCGGGCCCGGGGATCGTGGTTCCGCCGCCGTCCTTCTGGACGAATCGCTCGTACAGCATCCACGGCAACGCCATCCGCTCTGCAAGCGAGGTCGGGTCCGAGCCCACGTCGCCGCCCACCTCCGCGAGGCGTCGTCGAACCCATACATGACGCTCGACAGGCCCGAGGCTCCGACCGCCCCCCAAGGCGCTAGTCAATTCCCGGAGCTTGCTGATGTCGGCAACGGTCGTCATCACGTCCGGGTACATAACCGCCAGCACCCTGAACATCTTCAAGTGGGGAACCCGCCTGTCGAGGGACGGCTCCAGCCGGGTCTTCAGCGCCAGGTAGAGGTCGGTGAGGAGTCGCACCTGTTCCTCGTAGGTCGCCGGGAGGGGAACCACTGACTGCTGAGCCAGCCATGCGCGGAAGTCCGCGCTGTCGAGGGCCTTCTCGACGGAGATTGTCCCCTGACCCGCTGCGGCCACGTGGTTGTCCTCCCACAGCCGCCGCTGGAACTCACGTCCGGCGCGTGTCGCCTCGTCCGCAGCCCTGAACCAGCGAAGGGTTTCACTCAGCTCGCCAATCCAGGTGGTTGGGGGATCGATGCTCGCGATTGCGGCGCGCAGGCCGTCGTCAGTTGAGAGGGTGTGCGTCGGCATGCTGGACTCCCCGGAGTATCGGGACGAGGGCTCCCCCGGCTTAGCCGGGCCGCTGACAGTGGAGGCAGGCTCAGCAGCAAATTCCGTAATACTGTGACCTGCCATGACACACCTGACGTGCACGATTTCCCTCAGTCAAGACAACCGCGCCATGGGTTCGGCAGCGGCCTGGCATTTGCTCGGTGCCGCGCGAGGTGCGGTCGAGCGCGGCTCGATCCGATAGCCGGGCTGACCCTGTGCCAGGAGCCAACGGTATGAAGCGCATCGTCATTCCAACTGGTGGAGCCGGGGACTGGGCACACTTGCTTGCCCAACCGAGCCTGCACTGGAAGAAGGGGGCATCCGCGATGTGCCTTGCGGCCAGCTGGGAGAGTGCGCATCCGGACGTGCCACCGGAGGTCGCACACGCGCTCGACGGAATAGATGAGCTGGCGCGGCTGCACATCGCTGTCGCGATGCCGGAGTTCACGACGCCCCTTCCCGGAGGAACTCGCGCCTCGCAAACCGACCTGATGGTGCTCGGCAGGAACACCCGTGGCACCGTGGCCGTGGGAGTTGAGGGCAAGGTGGAGGAGCCGTTCGGGCCGACCGTGGGCGACAAGCGCCGGGAGGCCTCCGACGGCCAGTCGGAACGAATGCGGTTCCTCGAGGAGAAGCTGGGACTCACTGCTTCCTGCGGCGATGCAATCAGGTACCAGCTGCTGCACCGGGCGGTGTCGACCCTTCTCTTCGCGGAGGAGGTGCACGCCCGATCCGCAGTGCTTGTGGTTCACTCCTTCAGCCAGAAGGGCTCGTGGTTCAGGGACTTCGAGGCCTTCGCCAGGGTCCTGGGTGCCACTGCGGTCAAGGAGACGGTGGTGCGGGCCTCAGTGCCCACCTCCGTGCCGCTGTATCTTGGTTGGGTCACGGGCGACCCCCGATTCACCGAAATGGACATCCCGCCCACGCGGTAGCCTAGATGCCCGTCGCAGCCGACATCCCACCCAGCCCCGGCGAACTCGTCCGCGTCCGCCAACGCCGCTACCTCGTCGAGGCGGTCCAGCCAGCTCCTCGGCCGGAGGACCAAACGCTCGTCCGTCTCTCCTGCCTCGAAGACGACGCGGAAGGCGAGGAGCTGGAGGTCCTCTGGGAGAAGGAGCTGGACGCCCAGCGCTTCAACGCGGCGGACTGGACGAAGCTGGCGCAGGGGAACTTCGACGAGCCGCGCTATTTCGGCGCCTACTACCACACGCTCCGCTGGAACGCGGTCACGTCCACGGACCCGCAGCTGTTCCAGGCGCCGTATCGCGCAGGGATCCGCGTGGACGCCTACCAGCTGGAGCCGCTCCGGAAGGCGCTACTGCTGCCGCGCGTCAACCTGTTCATCGCGGACGATGTGGGGTTGGGCAAGACGATCGAGGCCGGGCTCATCGTCCGCGAGTTGCTGATGCGCCAACGCGTCCGGCGCATCGTCGTCGCGGCGCCGCCGTCGGTGACGCTGCAGTGGAAAGAGGAGCTGGACCAGCGCTTCGGGCTGACCTTCGTGGTGTTCGACCGGGACTACGTCCGTCGCATGCGCCAGGAGCGGGGGTTCGCGGTGAACCCGTGGTCCACGCACTCGCGATTCATCGTGTCGCACCATCTGCTGCGGGACGAGGACTTCCTGATACCAGTCGCGCAGCAGATCGAGCAAGCTCTCGAGTGACTCGTGGTCCGATGGGAGGTCCAACCCACTACTGGGCCGGGACGAGACGGAGCGTTCCAGCACGTTGACGTCCGTGACGAGCTTGCGCAGCTCGTCGGCGGTCGGAAGATCGAGGGCAGGGAGTAGCGCCTCGTGTCGAATGTTCGCGTCGAGCGAGGCGTGATAGGCCAGTAGTGGAGAGAGCCTCTCCAGATCCGGTTCGCGGTCGGGATCGACGCGACCGGGGATCCAGCCAAGCGTCTCAGACTCCTCGCGAAGGCGCTCCCTGATCTCGACGCGGGTGCCGGCGTAGCCCATGACGGGCTCCACGGATCGCGCCTCGGCCTCCCGGGCCCGGGCCAGACGAGTGTCGAGTTGTGCCTGCTTCAACTCCAGGTCCCGGGCCTCGGCCTCGGCCTTTTCCGCGTCTCTGGCCAGCTTCTCTGGATTGTGCTGATCGAGCCGCTGGATGATGCCATGCACGCTGCGCTCGAGGTCTGCCGAACCCTCCGAGCCGGTGCCGAGCAGGCTGACACAAAGAGCCTGCAGGTCCTTGTCCAGTTTCGTCTTCAGGACCTGCAAGGCCTGGGATGTATGCGCGGTGACGAGGACCCGCTCCCCGTTCGCGAGCAGGTGGGAGATCAGGTTTGCGATCGTATGGCTCTTGCCCGTGCCCGGAGGGCCCTGCACGACCAGTCCTACCTCGCTTGACGCCCTGCGAACGATCTCTTGCTGCTCGTGGTTGGACGGGGCTGGGAAGTAGATGAAGGGTAGCTTGTCCGAGCTGTGCTCGCGAGGCGCCCCTGGCGCGCCGGAGCCCTCGTCTTCTTCGGCCAGGCGACGCCAAAGGGGGCTGTGCTGCGTGATGTCGTCCTTCTGGATCGCGGCGAGCAGGGACTCCAGGCCGCGGAGCCCCTTCTTCCGGAAGAAGCATGCCGGCGCGAAGAACAGCGCATCCGCGTCGCCCTTCTTGATCTCCTGGCTGTACTCGAGCGAGTCGCTCAGGGTATTTGCGATACGGCCGAGCAGATCGTGAATGGGTTCCAGGTCCAGCAGGCCGTCGATCTCGCGCACCATGTCCTCCGGTGTGCCGAGCAGGCGCATCAGAATCGCGCGGGACGTGTCTGGGAGCATGTCCAGTTCGACCCGGGGCTGATAGCCGTCCGGGGCAAATCGGAACGTGAGCTCACCCGTTCCGGGATCAAGGGCCAGTTCACCACGGAAGGTAACGACGTGCCGCCGGATCGCTGGGCCCGGCTGGCGTGTCCATTGGAGGAATCCGAGGCCGAGGAGTACCTCCATCGTGTCTTCCTGACCGACCAGCCGCTCGCGCGCCTGAAACACACTCTGGTACAGCCGATGGTGTCCTTCCCAGGCGAGATGCTCCCTGGCCCACGGCCGCCAATGAGCGTCGAGCCAGGCGGTCCAGGCATGGGCGACAGCGGGCGCGTCAGCCAGGAGCAGGCGACCTGAACCGTCCTCCGCGTCCAGCTCTGCAGCCAGGGCAGGCTCGGTCGTTGAGCTGATGGCACGCTCGTCGACCCAACCCCGGCAGATTGCTGGGATCAGCGGCCTCGCCGGCTCCTTGCGCCGTCGAAGCGCCATCCATGCGTCACCTGTCGTGTTGTGGGCGAACACCGACCGACAGCTCGACCCGTCCAGGGGCAGCTCCCCGAACCAGATCGGGCCGCGGGGCTGGGAGTAATCGGCGAGGTCCGTCACCGGCTTCAGCCTGACGGCGAGGGCGTCTTTGATGAACGAGGCGAGTCGAGCGGTCCGGCTAGGCGGCATCGGGGTTGAGACAGGCCAGGCGGCGAGCCCGGATTTGTTGCTTTCGATATCGGCGCAAGGGGCACCGTTCCCCAGAGCAGTTGGACTCCAGCCCGCTCGGCAAAAGTGCGCCATAGTGCGCTGGTTCCCCAGCGGCTGGCATAGCTGACGCCAACGCGAATCGGAGGTGTGCCAGTCGCCTCGTCCAGCCCGCGACCATTCTGCGGAGCTTTCGAAGAGGGGAGTTGGTCCGATAAGAACCGGTAACACCTGCCGATCGACACTTCTCACGGATGAGGGTTACGCCAATGACGCTGGCCTAGCGGCTCAGGTAGACATTCGCATGGCTCGACGCATAACGAAATGGGATCTCGGTCCGATTCTCTCCTCGGCGCGCACGTGGATTAACGACTGTCTCGTGGCGGACCGGTCGCTGCTCAGCGCCGGAGAGCTGTGGACGCCCTCGCTGGTCGAGGAGGTTCGAGCGGCCTTCGTCGATCATCCCGACCTGGGAAGCGATGTGTTCATGGTCAAGCTGGCGAGGCAGATGAAAGATTGCTCGCCAGGTGCCAAGAGACTGACGGCCGAGATGCTTTGGGCACTGCTGCTGTTTCCCTCGAATATCCGTCCGCAGAAGAAGCGGGCCATCGTCAGCGAGGCGTGGGAGCGGTCTGGGCAGACGCTCACCGCATCGCATCCGCTCATGTCGGATGAGGTTCTCAGCGGCATTGGCGGGGCCGGAATGGCATTCAACTCGCATCGATCCCGTGAGTTGGCCTACATGATGAGCGTTGTCCGGAGTGTGAAGGCGCTTGGGCCGGCTGAGCGTGTGAACATCTTCTCGGACTACGACGCCTTCATGGTCTGGATCGACACGGTGCCGATGGAAGGGAATCGACAGTTCCGGCACATGCTGCGGTACTTCGCCTTCCCCGACCGCGTGGAGCGAATGTGTTCCGATCCCGCGCGCCGCGAGGTACTCGAGGGTTTCAAATGTGCGACCAGCTCCGAGTTGAAGCACATGTCAGACCGCCAAGTGGATGACGCGCTGTACAAGTTGCGGCGGCAGCTTGAAGCCGAGCATCCAGGTGAGGCTGTGGATTTCTACGAGAGCCCGCTGTGGGAGCGGTGGGGTAGAAAAGCTGATTCGAGCGATGACGATATCGACGACGACACTGAGTCAAAGCCCGGTGTCGAGGAGGAGGAGGAAGAGCCGCCCGCGAGGGCGCAAGAGGAGGTACCTTCGGGAGCCCTTAAGCCGAAGAATCTCATTCTTTATGGGCCCCCAGGGACCGGGAAGACGCACTGGCTACGCTGCAGGTTCGACGAGTACACCGACCGATCCACGGCGGTCGACCCCGAAACCTGGCTACAGGAAAAGGTGGCAGGCCACGGCTGGCGCGCGATCATTGCCGCGGTCTTGGCCCAGCAGGGTGGTACCGCACGGGTTGCCGAAGTGCGCGAGCACCCATGGTTCCTGGCCAAGTTGCGACAGCGGGGGAGGAGCGCGACAACCGCTGGCAACGTGGTCTGGGGCTACCTGCAAACTCATACTCCCGTGGACGACCCGAATGTTGCCTATGGCCAGCGCCGCTCGCCGTTCATCTTCCGAAAGGCCGACGGCGCCCAGTGGACGCTGGTGCCAGACTGGCGCGAGCTGGACGATGAGGCGGCTGTCCTGGAGCGGACGCTGCGCGCCGGCGCCGCCGGCGGTGTCGAGCCAGTCCGGCGCTACAAGCTGGTGACGTTTCACCCGTCCTTCAGCTACGAGGAGTTCGTTCGGGGCATACGGCCAGTGCAACAGGAGGAAGACGGAACGACGCAGTTCCGGCTTGTGGACGGCGTGTTCAAACAGGCTTGCGACGAGGCGCGTGCCAACCCGGCGAAGCGCTATGCCTTCTTCATCGACGAGATCAACCGAGCCAACATCGCGAAGGTCTTCGGCGAGTTGATTACCCTGATCGAGCCCGACAAACGAGCCGTGTATGACTCGGCCGGCCGGCTCATCAGCGGCATGGTGGTCCAGCTCCCGGGAGGGGAGGGGGCGGAGGCGGCGGACCCACCGTTTGGCGTGCCGGCCAACCTGGACATCTTCGGCACCATGAACACCGCGGACAGGTCCATTGCCCTCCTCGATATCGCCCTCAGACGCCGGTTCGAGTTCAAGGAGCTGGAGCCGGACTACACCCTGCTCGAAAAGGAGGTCGGTGCGGTCCATCTGGGCCGTCTGCTTCGGCGCGTCAACGACCGACTGGAGTTCCTGCTGGATCGCGACCACCGGATTGGCCATGCCTACCTGATGCCGGTGCAGCACCTGACCGACCTGCGGGCTGCGTTCAAGCTGAAGGTGATCCCGCTGTTGCAGGAGTATTTCTTCGATGACTTCTCCAAGGTCGCGAGCGTGCTCGCGACATCGCCTGAGGCGCCCGGCTTCGCAATGCGCGAGAAGCTGCCCTTCGATTCATTGTTTTCTGGCCCGCGTCCTGGCGGCATGGCCAGAGAGCGGGATCGCTATGTGATGACGAGCGAGGAGTCGTGGACGGAGGCGAGCTTCCGGGGCATTTACGAGTCGGCGCCGGCGCCGGCGCAGGCTCCGGCTGAGGAAGGGGATTAGCGGCATGTCCGCCCTCGCGGTCTTCGAGCGGCAGGACGTGCCGGTTGCCGACGGCGCGGCACATGCCCTGACCCGCACGGAGGCGGAGTTCCTGGAGGCCCTCACCGAACGCGTCCCGCGTCTCTGCGACCGCCGGTTTCGGAGCGTGCGAATGGGGAGCTTCTGCGGGCTCGTCCCACTGGGCTCACGCGTGCTGGAGGTCCTACCGAAGGTCGACGACCACGGTCCTCCCGATCAGTGCCGCGGCATCCTGCTGAACCTGCTCCATCGCGGCCGGGATCTCGCAGTGTTCCGCCAGCTGACGGCCAGCCAGCGGCTGCGGCCCGGCCCCCTGCTGGAGGTGTTCATTGCCGCCTTCTTCGACGAGGTGCGCGCCATCGTCAGAGGTGGGCTCCTGCGGGAGTACCAGCTGCGCGAGGACGAACTCCGCATGGTTCGTGGTCGCGTCCAGCTGAGTCGTCAGTTCAGCGCGCTGGCGGACCGCAAGGACCTCGTGAGCTGCCGGTTCGACGAATTGACGGCCGACAACAGCTGGAACCGCTTCATCAAGGCCGGCCTCCGCGTCGTTCGGGGATGGATTGGCAATGTCGAGCTCAGCCGGCTGTGGGTCGAGTTGCTGATTGCCTTTGAGGAAGTGAGCGACGTGCCGCCCGCGCCGGACGCCTATTCGCGGCTGCGATGGGATCGAAAGGCCGCCCGGTATCGGCCTGCCGTGGACTGGGCGAAGCGAATCCTCAGCCTGCTGTCTCCCGCCCTTCGAACGGGGGAGTCCGAGGCGCCGGGGTTGCTGTTCGACATGGACAAGCTGTGGGAAGCGGCGGTGGCCGGGGAGTTGGGGCGACAGCTGGAGCGCGAAGGCGTCCAGGTCGATGCACAGTTCGGCGGAAGGTACCTTGCCGTTCTTGCCGGGGGCACAGCGGGTGTGGTGGGCCTGCGGCCAGACTTGCTGCTCAGGTCTCGCGGGCGGGTAGCTGCGGTAGGCGACACCAAGTGGAAGCGGTTGGAGCCAGACCGGAATGGCTACCTGATTCCGAACCGCGAGGACGTTTATCAAATGCACGCGTACGCTGCGGCCTACCAGTGCGAGCGGCTCGCCCTGATCTACCCCTGGCACGAAGGCCTGGCGGGCAGCCGGGAGTCCGTGTTGGAACTGCCGCCGATGGGCGCGCTCCGGCCGCAGCTGCACGTGATGTGCATAGACGTGAGGGATGGGCGGTTCGACACGGTCCGCGGCGCGGCAGGGGTCGCGGTACCAGAAGCGGCGGTCGCGTAACCCATGCGCGACGACTTGGTGACCACACTCCTTCCGATACTGGCTCGGCGGTCAGAGCCGGACTTCAACGTATTCGATGTGATGCACCACGGGTCCCACGAGAAGCAACTCTCTAACGTGTTTGCGTGGCTTCTTGATGCCGAGGGAACGCACCGGCTGGGGGAGGCCTTCCAGCGCATCTTCATCGACGACGTGAACCGCGGGCTTCGGGAGAGCGAGCCCATCCCCCGAGGCGCCTACAGCGTGCGCCAGGAGGTGAACACGTCTGGCTCCGACAACGACATGGACATCGCAGACCTCGTCCTCGAGGGTGAGACGACCGTGTTAGTCGTGGAGAACTACTACACCTCGGACGGTCACGGTCACAACTTTGACGGCTATCAGAAGTTCGGCGCGAGAGATGGCAAGAGGTGTGCGGTCGTCATGCTGTGCCGAGACGTCAGCCCCGCCGGTCTCACGCAGGGTTGGGAGAACGCGGCAGTTGTCACCTACTCGAGCCTGATCACGCAATTGCTCCGCCATGTCGAGGGGGCCGAGCTCTATAGGCAAACATGTCCCCAGCAGTGTGCCTTCTTCAGTCACATGCACAGCCACTTCGTGAAAGGCCTGAGAATGAACGACCATGACCTGATTCGCTTCATCGAAGCGATGTGTAACACCGGGCAGGCCGAACACTTTCGACAAGGAGCGGAGTCCGCGGCTGTCAACTTCGCGGACATCCTCCGAGCGCGGGCCTTGGAGCAGTTTGGCGAGAGCCGGGAACTGCTGCGAAGGGTCAAGGGAACCTTGAGGACCTACTGCGCGGGAGTCCTGAAGACCCAAGTCAATGAGTCCTTGGGAGCTGAGCGCATCACTGACGTCTCTGCCAATTACCAGGGCATCTATCAGTGGACCATCAACTTCGCTCTCGCAGGCGAGTCACCAGACTCAGAGGCGGTAATGCAAGTGAAGTTCGGGCCGTCCGCATGGTTCGCCAACGAGCAGGACGATCACTGGATGAGGACGGTTCCTGCTGCCGAAGCCGACTATTCACGGCTCTTCCTTACCAGGAAGCCGACCAAGGAGATCCGGCAGTCGAGCGTCACGCTTCAGGATGTGCTCGATGGCATCGCGCCCGGCGATCTCAGGCTTCGAGACGAAATAGTGAGTCTCATCGGAGAGAGTGCGTGACTTGTGTGTTCGCGAAGCCGACACGCGAGTTGGCAAAGTGGGTCTTCAGCCGGGCAGCAGAGTTGTAAGCCGCTGCCATATCGTGTGACGCGGGTTGTCAGCCGGCCTCAATCCTGAGGCCGCATCCGAGGCACTCCCATTCGGGATCGTCCCCGGTGACGACGCACCCGCCCAGCGTGACGGCCCCTTCCGACAGGGCGTCCTCCAGGTCCTTCGAGAAGGCAGGGAGCCCGTACAGGATGCGGGCGATGCGCGGCGACGCGCACGCCGGACACGAGGACGGGCGGCCCTCGGCTGCCCAGTCTGCGAGCTCATTCCGTGTGGTCATGGCGTTGGAGCCGGTCCCTTCCGCCTGCCGCGGTCCGGGAACGGGAGTGGCATTCTGCGACGATAGGGCACACCCGTGACAGATCAGGTCGCAGCTCCCGTTGGTCCGGGCGTGACCTCCCATGACATGGTCCTGCCGGATATGGTGGCCTGTCGGTTAGAAGGGCAACGGGCCCGCCATCGAGCTGTTTGGCAGGGCCGAGACGATCTTCAGTCGCTGTCATATCGCGCCCAGCCGCTCGAGAGTGGCCGTGCAGGCGCACTCGATGGCGAAGGGCGTGTTCCTGAAGTGCGAGATCGACGCAGCCGAAGATCGGCAGTGGGCGCTGTCGGCGGGGCACCAGGTCCAGAGGTGGTGAGCCCGATGCAATAGGCACAGACATTTGGACGCGTCGGCCGTGCAGAACGGATCGCCCAGGAAGGGGGAGCTGGTGGTTCAGGACGCGGCGGCGTACCAGGCGTTACTCGGCCGCGTCGAAGCCATCGAAGGCATTCAGCAGGGACTTGCAGACGTGAAAGCCGGGCGCACCAAGCCGGCTCGGCAGGTGTTCGACCGGTTGCGTCGCAAGCATGGCGTACGGCGCTGAGAGCACGCGTCGCGCCGAGTCCGACTCCAGCATCCGAAACGGTGTCTTGTCGCGCCACAGAGCGTCGATCCTGAACATCCGGTGCAGGTACTGACGTACGGCCGGAGGCCGCGCGCGTACCGTGTCTTCGTCACGGTTGACGACGCAGAAATCGTGCGCGTCCTGCACGTCCGGCGGGGTGCGAGACAGCGGCCGATGGCTGGCGAGCCGAGCAAGCTCACCTTCTCCGCCACGGTGGCGAGGGTTGGCCGGTGTCACCGGCGTTCGGGTTGGCGTCGAGGTGCCAATCGGGCGATGATGTAGCGTCCCTCGTGCCTTCGTCTGCCCGCCCGCTGACCGAGAAACTGAAACAGGCGTACGCGGCCACCACGTTCACCGCCCGGCTGCCCGGTGGCGAGCTGCGACTCCGCGTTGGCGGACATCACCCGGAGCTGGACGCTCTTTTGGAGGGCCGTGGCCTGCTCGAATGGGCGTACATAACCGCCCACAATCCGGGGTCTGTTCCGACCGATCCAGTCCTGAACGCTCAGGCACACGGGCGGCTAATGGGGGAAGTGGCCAGGAGGGGATTCGAGTGTTACGAAGGCAGCGGTATCCCGGATGACCCTGGGTGGCTGCCTGAGCGGAGCGTGCTAATTCTGGGCATACCGGAGAAGGAGGCGCTGGTGACTGGAGCCCGTTTCGGCCAATTGGCCATCGTGGTCGGGACTCGAGGCGAGCCGGCCAGGCTTGTTGCGTCGTTCTCCTCGGATGGCGACGACGGGAGTGAAGATCGGTGCGGATGAACGGGCGGCATCCGGGACCAGCAGACCCGTCGAGCGATTTCGGCCCGACTGCCAGCATATGAAGTGCGTCAGAGGTAGCGACTCAACGGACGAGGGCGTGCGGGGTCCCAGAGACGCTCGCTGAGCGCGAGCAGCGCTTCGGCCGCGAGGCGAGGATCGATTTGAATGAGCCGGGACACGACTCGTAGCAGTTCGGCTGCATCGAAGGGAGGGCGTCCTGCCGCCTCACATGCGCGGTCGAGTTCGCTGAAGAGTCGATCGACCCGCTTGAACGGGCGTGAACGGTAAAGGTGGCCGGTCGCGTTCTCGTCGCTAACCCGTCGCACACTGACCGTGAACGCACCGTTCGCTCGCTTGGTCAGGTCGAAGTACTCGTCCCATGAGTTGAAAGCTCCAGTTCCTTCGCTCACCCAGACCCAATCCCTGTATGCCATCGTCGCTCCAGTGGCCGAATGGTTGGCCTTATGGCACGGCGCGGGTGTCTTCCCCCGGCAGATCATCGTTCACGGAGCCGACTCAGGATGAGCGACCAAGCCGTTCGCACGCGATGAACACGAGAGCCGCCGGGCGTTGGATCCGCCGCGCGACCACGGCGTTCACGCCTGGCTGCTTCGTGGCCCGTCGGCCCCGCCTCGCGTGGGTTCTCGTCCGAAATTGACCCCGCACAGTCGAACCCTACGCGCGTGCGAAGGCCGTCTGCGCGAACGACCACGCCCTCCTCGGCCTGCTCGAACCGCGCGAGCCCGAGTTCCGCGAGGAGCGCCGCGCCGTCCGATCCGACGGCGCCGCCGAAGACGAACCCCGACGGCCGAAACTCCGTCCCCTGCAGACGTTCCGACACCAGCGCACCCACCGTCGAAACGTTGCCAATCGAGCAGAAGTAGCCGCCGCTGCAGCCCGGGCACACCAGGAAGCCGCCGCCAATGGTGAGCAGGCCTCCCATCGCATACATGTGCAGCACCGCGTCGCAGGTCGGGCAGGGGACGCGGAAGGGAAAGCCGCTGTCCCACAACCGCCGCAGCGTGCCAATCGGGAGCGGCTGGCCCGGCCGCGGTGGCCGGCCGAAGCGGTACGAGCACGCGTTCTGCGGAAAGGGCAGCCAGGGGTCGAGGCTGTCCGGCGAGCGCGCAAAGAGGCGCCGCAGCACTTCCGCGACGAACGGGTCACTTGGTCGAGGAGACGGCTTGATCGTGTAGGTGGGCATCGTCTGGTCCTTTCGAGCGTCCGTGGACGCAGTCGCGCATGGGTCCGGAACAAGTCCGGCCGGCTGGGCCACCGTCACCGCCTGAAGCCAGGCGACGTTGAGGATCACGGTGTGGCGTGCGGGTCGTCGAGCCGGGGCTCTCGCCGCATCTTCATGCGTGAGGGTTCAGTGTTTCGGTTGAGTCGTTGCTCCTTCGGCGCCGGCAAAATGCAGAACGGATGCCAGCCTGGAACCCGCGGTCATACGTCGAACCGTCACCTCACGTGGCCGCGAGGGTGTCCCGTCGGGTGGACGCCCGTCCGATGGTCTGGACGGCGAGGCAACCGGTCGCCCCGCGACGCGAGGTGTGACCTGGATTGACACGCGTTGGTGTCTACAGCGAGTACCCCCGGACGGTCGGTGGGGTCGCATCGACCGAGATCGTGCCGTTCTCCTTCGCGGCGCTGTACGACATTGCCCCGCGCTCCGCGGAGGTGCGGTACCAGTTCCACACCCGCACCTGGAGATGGCACCGCTCATCCGCGTGCTGGCGAGAGCCGTGCCCGACCTGACGTTCACGCTGGCCACGCTCTGCATCGACGACTCCAGCATCGCCAGCTACCAATTCGAGGCCGGACGCCAGCGCCAGTGGACCGTGCCGGAGCGCGTGCGCGAGGCGCACTGGGATCGGGCCCGCCGGAAGTTCAAGCTGGCGGGCGACGACGTCTACCTGGACGACGAGGCGGAGCTGTGGGCGGAGGACGCGATCATGACGGAGGCGCTGCGCAGGCTCGATGACGAACGCCTGCTCGCGCGGAGCTGGACGCCAGGCACACGCCCGATCGGCCGAAGCGGAAACCTACGCGCAAGGGCGGCCGTTCACGGGCCAAGGCTGAGGAGTGACAAGACGAGACGGTGGATTCTGGACGGACCCCACCAGCAAATGGCCACAGGCTACCTGCATCGCGCCGGCCGCCCGGCCCGAACGCCGGCCTCGACCGTCGCCCTCCTTGCGCGGGCCCGCCACGCGGGCGCGAGTGCCATCGCGGTGTAAGATCGCCGCATGGATCCGGTGCGTGCGCTCGCACTCGCCGTCGCTGACCAGCCCGACGTGCAGCTGGCCGTGTTGTTCGGCTCGGCGGGACGCGGCGCCTTGCACCGGCACAGCGACCTGGATCTCGCGGTACTCGGTCCAGCGACCGTGGAGCGGTTGGCGACGCTGGCGGTGACGCTGTCCCGTCGCACCGGGCGTCAGGTCGATCTGACGTCGCTCGAGACAGCCCCGCCGCTCCTGCGCTTCGAGATCGCCCGCACCGGCGAGGTGTTGCTCGAGCGCCGCGCCTACCTCTGGGCCGACGTCAAGGCCCGAGCGCTCATCGACTGGTGGGACTGGGCGCCGTTGGCCCGCCGTTTCGCGCATCGGGCGGCCACGCGCCTGCACGCCGCCGGGGCCGATGGTCCGTAAGGACGTCGCCCTCAGCATCCGCCACGCGCGCCGACGTCAGGACGCTGGCACGGGCCGCGCGGCATCGGCTCGCGGGTCCCGTCATCCCGGCGGCAGCGAGGCGCGAATCTCGATGAGCAGCGGGAGCGTCCCGTGTGTCGTGCCCAACGCTCGACGTAGTCCCAGTCCAGCTCGGCGCCACGTACCGCGATGATGTTGCGGACGTCGTCGCGGTCCTTCGTCCGCCTGGCCGCGGACGCCCAGCGCAGCTTCGTGATGACCATGTCCTCGGCCGTCGCCATGAAGGCATCGCGGCCCAGAACGCGGACGCGTTCGCGGCGGTCGAAACGAGCCGTGTCGTGCGGGTCGTCGGAGCAGAGGAACAGCTCGATCACCGTTACGGTCGCTTCGTCGGCGGTCACGATCATTCGAGGGCGCTCGCCAGATCGAGGCGTTCGCGCAACATCGCCAGGACGCCCTCGTCATCGCGATCGGGGTGCTGATGGCGGATGCCGTCCCGCATCACCCGGCACGCGCGCTCGAACAGCCGCGGCCCCTCGAGCAGCTTGTCTTCCGGCGACATCGCACGGGCCCGAGCGACTTCTTCGCGGTAGAGCGCGTCGGCGAGGGTGGCGATGGCGTCCATGACCTGACGGTATTCTAACGCGGCGTGGAGGGGCAGGGCGCACGGTCCACCGGCATTCCCTGGCGCCGGCGTGACGTGCCTTTCGCGCACCAGTGGCGCCCGAATCTCCCGCCCGCACGTCGTCCACGATGCGGAACACTCACTCGGGCCTGCTCACGACCGCCGCGCCGGTTCGCGCCGCCACCGCCGCCGTCAGGCACTCGCCAAAGCGCGCCGCGCCAGTTCCGAGAGACCGCCTCCGCGAGTGGTACACCATCACCGCCTCCGACCAGTCCCGCTCGGTAAACGGCACGACCGTGAGCGTGAGGGTGCGGACCAGGGTGTGCAGGTTCAGCACGTCGAGCGGGTCGTCGCTCTCGGCCACCAGCAGCATCCCCGCCTCCGCCAGCGCCGTGGCCGTGACGCGTGGTTCACCGGCATCCAGCACACGCGCGACCAGCTGCTCCCAGCCGTCGGCACGCCGGTGGATGGTCAAGAGTGCCTCTGCGTCCAGTGTCATACGCCCTCCCCTCCGTATCCGAGCGCGCGGTCGCGCCCTTCCCGGCTCGGCAACTGTCGATCACTGTGCGGTCGCCGCTCGGAGTCGAGCGTCGCCAGCGCGCGGCCGATGCGCTCCTCGCGCGAGGCCGGCCCGGTGAGCCGGGCTACACGCTCCTCGATCGCGCCAAGCACCGCCTCTTCCTCCGACAGGCCTGTCAGCGCCACCAGCTGCCGCGCCAGCGACCGCGTTCGCACCCGCACCCTGATGTCGTTGAGCACGTCTTCCATGCCCGACGGCGCTACCATCGTCGATGCGAACGTCGTTTGCCCGAAGATCCAGTCCGTGAGAAATAGGGCAGACGGCTGACCGCGCGGTGTCCCGGATCCGCTCACGCGTCCTCGAGGTCGCAGTTCCTGCCTCTTGCGCGGGGGCGTGGACGATGGCATCGTCGTCAGAAGTCAGGTGCGCCAGTCCGGAGACGAGATACGCATATTGCGTATAGACGCATGTTGCGTATAGACTGGCATGACCGCGACCTTCATCGAGCTGCCGCCCTTCGAGCGACACCGCGCGGAGTACCTTGATGATGATGGCTTCCGCGCGCTTCAGGAGAGCCTTCTAGCCTGCCCGGAACGTGGAGCCGTGATCAGGGCCACGGGTGGACTTCGAAAGCTGCGCTTGGTGGACGCTCGCAGAGGTAAAGGCGCGCGCGGAGGGTTGAGGGTCATTTACTACTGGTGGCAGATCGGAAAGCAGCTCAGGCTGTTCACGATCTACGACAAGGACCAACGGGACGACCTGGCGCCCAAGGAGAGGGCCGCGCTTAAAGCACTGCTAGACGCCGAGATTCAGAGCCGGGAGTCATCATGAGCAGCACGCAATCGCCGGCGAAGGCACGAGATGTCTTCGAGGAGCTCCTCGAGGGCATGACCGCGCTTGCGGACGCCAGGCAGGGCAAGCGCACGTTGCGCACGCATACCGTGACATTCAAGCCCGCGCCGGAGGTGACCCCTCGTGAATTGATGAAGGTGCGGCGGCGACTGAAGCTGTCGCGCGCATTGTTCGCGGCGTGCCTGCGCACGAACGTCCGTACGCTGGAGAACTGGGAGCAGGGGAGGGCCAGACCAAACGCCCAGGCGGCCCTCCTCATCAACCTGGTGAAGCGCTATCCCGACACGGTGCAGCGCCTGGCCAGCATCTGACAACTGACGGTCTCCAATCGCCAGTCTGGCGAACTGCGGCGAAGCGGGGCGCGAGCGCCACGCGAGGCTGAATGGGAGGGCCGCCTAGAGTTCGCAAGTTCTGGTTACGGCCGCGAAATTGAATGACGACACAACCGCCCAGCGGCCTCAGCCGCCGCCAAGACGTGATGGCGATCCCGTCGGCTGAGCAGGGCGATGAGCACGCCCGCGTCACCGAGGACGCTCGCGGCCATAACCGGTGGATCGCACGTAGGCCTTGGTGCGCCGGCTCAGATCGGCCGGCAGGCCGTCGACCGAGCCAATGAGATCGGCAATGGCGCTCGCGGGAGCCGCGTCCGGCGTGGGGACGGCACGCAGACGCTCGCGCACGATCGTCGACTTGGGCCGACCGAGCTTTCGCGCCGTAGGCTCGATCTCGGCGGCCAGTGCCTCGGGTACCCTGACGGTGAGAGTCTTCACCACACGAGTGTAGTACGCACATGTCGGCGCTGCAATACAGGGATGCCGCTCTCGGCGCCGACGCCTTCCATCGTCGATTGGGCGTGGTCGAAGGTCGTGTGCAGGCGATGTCCTGGGAGGCAGTCCGCTCCGAGATCCTGGCAGAACTCGAGCAGCGCCGTGCGGGCCGAGCTTCATCCTGAGGCTCGCGTCGAACTAAGGTCGGCGGCTGCAGTAGCGCCCATGTCCGCAGCGTTGGCGAAGCAATTCCTTGCGCCAGACCCCGCACGCGCGGAATTTCGGAGCCAATGCTGCGGACACGGGCGCTCGAGATGCGGGCCAGGGTTGGCCGCCAGCCAGCGAATCCACATGGTTCAGTCCGCTCATCCGCTCACTTGTCCTCGAGTCCCGCCGGCGCGAAGCGCGCCAGGCGGACGGACCATGCCGGCGGGCGTTCGTCCCGCATCTCGGCGCGTTCCTTCGTCACCACGGCGGCGCGCACGAGATGGGCGCCCACGAACTTGATCGGTTCCGGGGGAAATCGACCCGCCGACCGGCCGACGAGCGGGTGCCGGGCCCATTCGTCGGAGGCCCCAAGCGCCAGCGCCGCGAGAATGCGCCCCCCGACGACACTCGGGCCGACACCGTTGCCGCTCCAGCCGATGCCGTACACGATGTGCGAACGCCCGCCGAGATGGCCGATCAGCGGCAGGCTGCTCGGCGTGCGGTCGATGGGCCCCGACCAGCCGTGCGTGATGGGCACGTCGGCGAGCGAGGGATAGTAGCGGCGGAAGTCGGCCTCCACGTCGCGGGCCCGCCGCGCGCTGCGGTCGAAGGCCGGGCCGATGCGCCCCCCGAACGCGATGGTCCAGCCTCCCTTGCCGAAGGCCACGCGGCCGTCGCGCGTGATGCGGTAGTAGTCCACCATCGTCTGCGAGTCGGTGATGGACAGATCCGGGTGCCAGCCGAGGGCGGCCAGTCGCTCGGGAATGGGCGCGGTCGCGATGATGTCGCTCGAGATGACGGCGATGGACCGCGCGAGCTCGCAGATGCCGGCGGCCCACGCGTTGGTGGCGATGACGAGCTTGTCGGCGACGAGGGTCGCCCCATGTGCCCCTCCGGCGCGCACGACGACGGGCCGGTCGCGGCTGAAGCCGTCAACCATCGTGCCCTCGTGGATGCGGACGCCGAGCTCGAGCGCGTGTCGCCGCAGGCCGCGCACCAGCGCCGCGGGTTGCACGATGGCAGCGGTGGCTTCGTAGACGCCGGCCCGGTGGGCAGGTGAACCGGCCAGGCGTGCCACGTCGGCGGGCTCGACACGACGGAACGGCTCCACGCCGGCGCGCGCGCACGTCTCGAGCAGCCCCTCCCAGGCGCCAACCTGCGCGGCGCTCGTGGCCGTCCATAGCCAGCCGCCCCGGCGAAAGTCCGCGTCGACGTCGTGCGCGGCACAGAACGCGCGAATCTCGTCAATGGCGTCCTCGGACTGGCGGGCGATGCGCACGGCGTCGGCTGCACCCACGAGCGCGGTCAACGAGGCGAGCTTGGGCCACCACGAGAGCACGAACCCGCCATTGCGGCCCGACGCGCCGCCACCGCAGATGTCGCGCTCGAGCACGACGACGTCGCAGGACGGCTGCGCCTGCTTGATGCGAATCGCCGTCCACAGGCCGACGTAACCTCCGCCGATGATGGCCACGTCGGCGCGAGCACGGCCGGTGAGGGGCGGCGCCGCGGGCGCGTCGCCGGCGACCTCCTGAAGCCAGAGGGAGCGCTGCACGGACATGAATGTAGTCTGTACCGGGGCGCCTGCGACCGCGGCTGCGACCGCGCCCGCGCCCGTGTCCCCAGCATTGGCTCCGCTATTCCGCGCGTGCGGGGGCTGGCGCAAGGAATTGCTGCGCCAACGCTGGGGACACGGTCGCTACCGATATACGGGCGCCTGACCGGCCGAGGCGGAGCCGCCCGCGCCGCCGTTACTTGCCTGAATCGAGCATCTCCAGGAGGCGCCTCGGCGACACGATCGCGATACCTGCATATGTGCCCAGGACGAGCAGGTCGTCGTCACCAGTCACGATCAGGTTCGCGCCGGCGGCAACGGCCGTGGCCAGGACGAGGTCGTCATCCGGATCGCGGCAGACCGGCGCATCGAGCGGAACCACCTCGACCACGCGAGCCAGCTTGCGAAACGCCTCGAGGAATGCCGCGGTGACGGGTGTGACCGTGAACGTTCGCCGCAGGGTCGCGTCGAGCTCGTCCAGGAGTGGACCCGACGTAACGGCGCCGCGCATTCGAATGACCCGGTGGACCACTTCCCGACACAGCCCCTCGGCGACCAGCGCCGCGACGAGGACGTTGGTGTCGAGAACAACGGTCACGAGACGATACGGAACACGTCTTCGTCGGTGTAGACGCCCTTCGACCGGGCGAGGGGCACCAGATCCGCTCGCGCCGCTTCGAGGGCTCCCAGCAGTGCTTCCGTGTCGAGTGCCCGACGGACGTACTGGCTGAGCGTAAGCTTCTCGGCCCGCGCGCGTCGTTCCAGCCGGCGGCGGGTCCCCTTGGGCACGCGGATGGTGAGCACTTCCTCCATGTGTATGACTGTGTCATACGGGTTCAGTCGATGTCAAAAATCGTGGAGGTCCCGGCTGGTCACAGTCCGAGACCGAGCAGTGACACGACGAGACGGTCCATCTCCGTCCGGGTGGTGACAGCCTCGAGGCCGCAGAGCTGCAGCACGGGCGCCCACGCGGAGTCGAGGGCCGCGCGCAATCGGGAGATCTCGAGGTCCAGCGTCTCGGCGAACTGTTCGCGGCCGGACTGTGGAAGTACTGCGCTGTCCAGCGCCGCGGCGAACGCCAGGACCTGCGGCACCATGCGCGCCATCTTGTCGTAGTTCAGCCGATCGGGCGTGTCGGAGGGATGGTGATAGTGCGGCCAGCGGCCGCAGGACAGGAAGAAGTAGGGGACGCCGTTGCCGCGGAAGATGCCGTGATCGCTCATGTCTCCGACGTAGCGATTCAGCGCCGGCACGAGCGAGAGGCCATCGACGACGCCCGTCCGCTCGAACACCTGCCGAAGACCGGCATGGCTTTCGGTTCCGGTGACGAAGAGCAGCGGCGCCAGCACCTGGTTCAGGGTCGTCGCAAGCGGTCCGCCATCGCCGACGCTGACATCGTGGCCGACCAGGTCCATGATCACGGCCGCATGAATGGCGCGGCCGAGCCGGTGTTCGTTCCAGAAGCGCCAGCTCCCCATGGCCGGCGTGCAGAAGTAGGGCGGCTCCTCCGCATCGAACAGGGCGACCACCAGGTCACGTTCGAGGTGGCAAGACGAGGCGACCTGCGCCGCGACGGCCAGCGCGATGGCGATCGCAGCCGCGTTGTCGTCAGCGCAGGGCGCGGCGATGACGCTGTCGTAGTGGGCGCCGACGAGCAGCGGCGGCAGCCTCGGGTTGCGACCTCGAACGACGGCACTCAGGTTACAGAACGACTGGCCGCCCTCCGTGTAGGCGTGCTCGAAGGAGGTGCCCACCCATGGCTCGCACCCGACCGCGCGCAGGCGCCGGGACAGCAGCTCCCGTGCAAGTCGGTGACCGGGTGAGCCGACCATCCGCCCATCCGGCAGGCAGATGGCCTCGACGTCGACGCGGAGGGCGGAGACCAGGGATGGCATCAGCTCCACAGTATCCTGCGACTGGACTGCAGTTCCGCGCGTGCGGGGTCTGGCGCAAGGAATTGCTTCGCCAACGCGGTGGACACGGGCGCCACCCATTCAGTGGATGCAGTGCGATTCGACGGCGCCCGTGAGCGAGTCTCTCGACGACTTTCCGACGGTGATGCAGGAACGGGCGGTCGCAGCACTCGGGCAGGCGAAGGACGGCACACCAGATTGTCGGTTACGCTCGCCCATTCATCGCTCAGGCTTGGGCGCACTCGCGGGATACCAGAGTTGCACATGGCCGGGGCTCGGGGCAGCTGGATCCCCCGCCTGCGTGCCAGAAGCGCGATAGACCTTCGCAATGAAAGGGCGCTCGTGGGTCGCGACGAACGTCAGGATCTTTGGAGCCGTCGCGACAAACGACCGGGCGAGGTCGGCGTAGCGCGCGGCGCCGATCACGACGAGCAGAGCGGCATTGTGCGTAACCACGGCGTTGAGCTCGTTCGGCTTGTAGCGGATGCGGGTGTCGTGGCTGATGGCTACCCACCCGCGCCTGGCAGTCTCCGCCAGCCAGACTTCGTCCGCCGTGTCCGGAGCGAAGTGGTCGGCGTGGCGCTCAACCTGCAGACCTGCGCCCTTGAGGATGCTCGGAAATGTCTTGCCGAGGTCCCGATCGGTGAAGAAGACGACACTCAAGCCGCCCGCTCGTACACCACGGCGCGCTCGACCTCGTCCTTCGTGAGGTCATAGTCGGCGGCCACCTCGTCCGGCGACTCGCCAGCATCGATGCGGCTCGCAATAGCGGCCGTCGAGACGCCGCGCCTGATGATCACGGGGCGGCCGAACGAGATGCGTGCGTCGATCGCGATCGGCATCTCCGCGCTCGAGGCGTCTCCGACGAGGAACGGATGCAGGCGAACAGGCAGCCGGGCCGTGTCCCAGGTGACGCGCCGCAGGTGCGCGGTGAGCAACTGATGCATGGCGAGCTGTCCGGACGCCGAGAGGTTGATGAGCTCGCCGTATCGGTCCAGGAACAACCTTCCCGCTTCCGAACGTAGTTCCGGCCTCAGGAGCAGGCGCTCGATGTTCAGCTTCTTCTCGGCGTACTCCACGGCTTTCCGGACGTTGTCGACGGACACCCCGTGGTCGGATCGCAGGGCCCGGAGGACATGGGCCTCGACGAGGTTCCAGAACGACAACGTTGGCGGGTGAGCCTGGGCAGGCTTGATGAGCGGCCGAAACACGGCCCGCCCGTGAGCCGTTGGATACGGCCTTCCCAGGATCCAGGAGCGCAGCGTGGCGGCCGGCAGCTTCACACACCTGGCCGCCTCGCTGAGAGGATACGCCGGCTGTTCGCGCGGGTCGATGTTTGCTGGGAGCCTCCCGGACGACATGATGCCATTCTACGTGTGAATCCCCGGCTGCGGTTTGGCGTTCTCCTCGCAATTGGGCGATGATGCGCCCCGTTGCGAGGGATGCTTCGAACCAGTCGACGTCCAGACACGTCCAGTCACCGCGCGGCGGTGAGACGCTACCTCGCGGGCTGGTCCGTGGAGCGGGTCGACCCGCAGGTGACCGTCTCCGACCGGCTGACCACCACGCTGGCGCGCTGCTGGCCGCGCACCGGCCGCATCGAGCTCAGCGCCCGGGCGCTGGGTGATCGCGTCCGGCTCCCGGAGCTGCTGTGCCACGAGGCGGCGCACCTGGCCGTCCACGTACTGCACGGACCGAGATGCCGCCCGCACGGCCCCGAGTGGCAAGCCCTGATGCGCCAGGCCGGCTTCGAGCCGCGGGCAACCATCGTCTCGGCCTGCCGTGTGGTGCGCCCGAAGCCCGCGCGGGCAGCGACGGCGCGGTACGAGCATGTGTGCCCCGTGTGCCATACACGCCGCACCGCGAAGCGGCCGGTCCCGCGTTGGCGGTGCGCCGCCTGCGTCGCCGCCGGACTGGACGGAAAGATGACCATCCGACGGCGCGCGGCGTCGAAGGCAGGAATGCCGTGACGTCGACGGCGTGCCCGTTCTGCACCATCGGCATCGACCGCGTGTTCTACGCGGGGCCGCTCGTCATCGGTTTCTGGGACGCGTTCCCCGTCAACCCCGGCCACGCGCTGCTGGCGCCGCGTCGGCACATCGCGTCCTGGTTCGATGCCACGCCCGCCGAGCGCGCCGAGTTGATGGAGGCCACCATCGCCGCCCGCGAGGCGATCGCCCGCGCAAACCCGGCCGACGGCTTCAACATCGGCATCAACATCGGCGCCGCGGCTGGGCAGACCGTCGGGCACCTGCACGTGCACGTCATCCCGCGGGTCGCCGGCGACGTGCCCGACCCGCGCGGCGGCGTGCGCCACGTGATTCCCGCCCGCGGGAACTACCTCGCCCCGTCGGCTGGGGCACGGACGAGCGGCGAGGGCGGACCTCCGCTGGTCACCGGTGAGGACGATCCGCTGCTGCCGCACCTCATCGCCTGCCTCGCGCGAGCGGAACATGCGGACATCGCGGTCGGGTTCGTGCAGGACAGCGGCGTCAGGCGGCTCGAGGCGCATCTGCAGGACCTGTTGGCCAGGGGCGGCCAGCTCCGGATCCTCACCGGCGATTACCTGGACATCACGGACCCGACCGCGCTGGTCCGGCTGCTCGACCTCGACGGCGATATCCAGCGGCGGATGTTCCAGACCGCCCGCACGGGCGGGTCCTTCCATCCGAAGGCCTACATCTTCCAGAGCCGGGACGGCAGCGGCGCCGCGTTCGTCGGCAGCTCGAACCTGAGCGAGATGGCGCTGTCCGACGGCGTGGAGTGGAACTACCGCGTGGTCACCCAGCGCGACGCGCTCGGGTTCTCCGCCGTCACGCAGGCGTTCGAGGCGCTGTTCCAGCATCCGGCGACGACGCCGCTGACCGACGAGTGGGTGACGGGCTACCGGGCGCGACGCCGTGTGGTGCCCGGTGTCGCGTCACCGGCCGAGGTCCCGCTGGAGCCGCCCGCTGCCGCCGCGACGCCGCACGAGATTCAGCAGCAGGCGCTGGCGGCGCTGGAGCAGACGCGGGAGGTCGGGAACACCGCCGGCCTCGTGGTGCTGGCCACCGGCCTCGGCAAGACATGGCTGAGCGCCTTCGACTCCAACCGCCCGGAGTACCGCCGCGTGCTGTTCGTCGCGCACCGCGAGGAGATTCTCGATCAGGCGCGCCACACGTTCCGCCAGGTCCGTCCGGAGGCGCGACTCGGTCTCTACACCGGCACCGAGAAGGCGTCGGACGCCGACGTGCTGTTCGCCTCCATCCAGACGCTGGGCCGCGCGCACCATCTGGCCGGCTTCGACCCCCAGCGCTTCGACTACCTGGTCGTGGACGAGTTCCATCATGCGTCGGCGGCGACGTACCGACGCCTCATCGCCCACTTCCGCCCGAAGTTCCTGCTCGGGCTCACCGCCACGCCCGAGCGCCGCGACGGCGGAGACCTCCTTGCGCTCTGCCAGGAGAACCTGGCGTACCGGTGTGATCTCGCGGAAGGTATCCGGAAGCAGCTGCTGTGCCCGTTCCACTACTTCGGGGTGCCAGACGAGGTGGACTACCGAAACATTCCGTGGCGGAACAACAGGTTCGACGAGGACGCGCTGACGCAGGCGTGGGCCACGCAGGCGAGGGCCGAGAACGCGCTGGAGCAGTATCGGACGCGCGGGGGGCACCGGACACTCGGATTTTGCGTGTCGCAGCGGCATGCGGACTTCATGGCGCGGTTCTTCAGCGAGCGCGGCATCGAGGCCCGCGCGGTGCACTCGGGGGAGACGAGCGCGCCACGGACGGCGACGCTGGAGGACCTCTCCGCTGGGAAGCTGCCGGTGGTCTTCGCCGTGGACATGTTCAACGAGGGCGTGGACCTGCCGACCCTCGACACCGTGATGATGCTGCGGCCCACCGGGTCGCGCGTGGTCTGGCTTCAGCAGTTCGGCCGCGGCCTGCGCGTGGCGCCGGACAAGCCGCACCTGACGGTGATCGACTACATCGGCAACCACCGGTCGTTCCTGCTCAAGCCGCAGACGCTGTTCGACTTGGCGCCAGGGGACCGGGAAGTGCTCCTCGCACTGGAGCGCGTCGCCACCGGCGCGGCGGATCTGCCGCCGGGCTGCGAGGTCACCTACGACCTCAGGGCCATCGACATCCTGCGTGGCCTGCTGCGCGACGGCGGCAGCCAGATCGACGCGCTGAAACGGTTCTACGAGGACTTCGAGGCGCAACACGGCGTTCGGCCCACGGCGACAGAGGTCTATCACGATGGTTACAACCCGCGCGCGGTGCGGCCGACGCACGGGTCGTGGCTCCGGTTCGTCAAGAGCATGGGCGGCCTCACGGACGAGCAGGGCCGCGCGCTGGATGCGACCGCGGCGTTCCTCGACGCGCTCGAAGTGACGCCGATGACGCGTAGCTACAAGATGCTCGTCCTGCTCGCCATGCTGGAGGCCGAGCGATTGCCGGGCGGCGTGACCATCGATGAGCTCGTCGCGGGCGTGCAGGTGCTGGCCGGGCGCATGCTGCGGCTGCGCCACGAGTTCGGGGCCGCGGTCGGCGACGCCGCGGAGATGCGTCGGCTGCTGGAGACCAACCCCATTCCCGCGTGGGTGGAGGGCAAGGGCACCGGCGGGCTGGCGTTCTTTCGTTTCGACGGCCGGCGCTTCGAGACGACGTTCGCCGCCGCGGTGGGCGCGGAGGCCGAGGCCGTCGCCGACCTCGTGCGCGAGATCGTGGACTGGCGCCTTGCGGAGTACCTCCAGCGCGACAGCGACAGCGCCACCGACATCATCTGCAAGGTGTCCCACGCGAGCGGCCGGCCCATCCTCTTCCTGCCCGAACGGGCCACGCAGCCCGGTATCCCGGAAGGCTGGACGCCGGTGACCGCCGACAGCCAGCAGTACGAGGCCAACTTCGTGAAAGTGGCAGTTAACGTGCTCCGCAAGCCCGGCACGGACCAGAACGAGCTGCCGTCGCTGCTGCGCGGCTGGTTCGGCCCAGACGCCGGCGCCCCTGGCACCGCGCATCGCGTGGTGTTCCAGCCGATCGACGGCGGCTACCGCCTGCAGCCCATCGGCGGCCGCGCTCGTGCCGGCGCGCTGGTGAAGTGGCGCGCGTACTCACGAGAAGAGATCCCGCCGCTGTTCGGACTGGAGTTCTCCGAGGCGCACTGGAACCAGGGCCACGTCTCGCTCGGCGGACATCAGTTCCTGCTCGTCAGCCTGGAGAAGCACGGGCAGCAGGAGCAGTTCCAGTACGCCGATCACTTCGTCTCGCCGACCGAGTTCGAGTGGCAGAGCCAGAACCGCGCGACGCAGACGAACACCTACGGCGAGCGCGTCAAGAATCACCGCGTGCGCGGCGAGGCGGTCCACCTGTTCGTGCGCCGGCAGCGCAAGGTGAACGGCACCTCAGCACCGTTCATCTACTGCGGCGAGGTGGACTTCGCGAGCTGGGAGGGCGAGCAGCCGATCACCGTCCGGTGGCGTCTGAAGGACGCGGTGCCCGAGCGGCTGTGGGCGGAGCTGAAGGTGCCGGGAGCGAGCGCCACGCGAGGCTGAACGGGAGAGCAGCTCGGCGCCCCTGGCTGCACAATTCCGGCGTTGCGGGGTCTGCGCCAAGGAATTGTTCCGCCAAGGCCGCCGATCTGCGCTCCCCGTGGCGCCTCGGGCACTCAAGCTGGTGCTCGAATGGATGAACCTTCACACCGCAGACTTATTGGAAGACTGGCAACTGGCCAAGCAGGGTCAGCCCCTGAAGCGCATTGCTCCCCTGGAGTAACTGATATGAATTATCACGTCGTCGAAGCGCGCTACGTGGCTGGGCACATCGTCTGGCTCCGGTTCCGCGATGGCACCTCCGGTGAGATTGACTTGGCCACCGCACTCGAAGGACCGGTATTTGAACCGCTTCGGGATCCGCTGGTCTGCCAACAGTTTCAGATTCATCCCGAGTTCCACACGCTGGTCTGGGCGAACGGCGCCGACATGGCACCGGAGTTCTTGCACGACAACGTGCGAGTGACGGCATGACATCGGATGGTCGAGCGTCGGCGACTGAAGCTGTCGCGCGCAAGGTGCCTGGCGCGCCGGAGCCTTGACTCTCCGCGCATCCCTCGCGATCGCAAATTTTGCTCTCTTGCGCGCGGGCGCGGACGATGGCATCGTCGTCGCCGGGGCTGGGAATGTACGGGGAGTTGTGGCCGCAAAAACTCTGAGGCCGGCCTTGCGGCCGGCCTCGCTGCCTCTTCTCGAAGGAAGAGGGGGGATTACGAGACACGATTGTCGGCCCTCCTTCCGTCTGTGTCAAGTGCCCACCGCGCATCAGGGACGCTGCGCATGCCGAAGACAGTCGTCTACATTGACGGCTTCAACCTCTACTACGGCTGCCTGAAGCGAACGCCGTACAAGTGGCTCGACATCGCCGCGCTCTGCCGTCATCTGCTGCCGCACGACGACATCATCGCCGTCAACTACTGCACCGCGCTCGTGAGTGCGCGCCCCGGAAACCCATCCGCCCCGAGCGATCAGCAGGTGTACCTCAGGGCCTTGCGGACAGTGCCCAACGTCACGATCACCCTTGGGCACTTTCTCACTCACTCTGTGCAGATGACTCTCACCGGCGTTGTCCCCGTGCAACGCGTCTGGGTGGACAAGACCGAGGAGAAGGGCTCCGACGTCAATCTGGCCACGCACCTGGTGAGGGACGCCAGCCTGAAGCGATTCGACGTCGGCGTCCTGGTGACAAACGACTCAGACCTGGCCGAGCCCGTTCGCGTGGTACGCCGGGAGTTTGGGATGGCAGTGGGAATCCTGAACCCCCATCAGCACCACAGCGTCCTGTTGAAGAAGCATGCGACGTTCTTGAAGCGCATCCGGCAGTCTGCGCTGCTTGCGAGCCAGTTTCCAGATCAGGTCGTCGACTCGCGAGGGGTGTTTCACAAACCGGTTGCCTGGTGACGTGTCCGCCGATATGAGCCAGCCAATCGTGACCATCGATCCTGAGGTGATGGGGGGCACACCTGTGTTCGCCGGCACGCGGGTTCCCGTGCGCTCGTTAATCGACTACCTCGAGGGCGGCGAGACCATCGACGGCTTCCTGGAAGGGTTTCCGTCCGTGTCTCGGGAACAGGTCATCGCGTTTCTCGAAGCGGCATCGCGTCAGATCGTCGCCGCCGCGCTCGACTTGCCCGCGCGGAATTCGTCGCTGATCGCGGCTGCAGCAGAGCCCGTGTCCCCGGCGTTGGCGTAGCAATTCCTTGCGCCAGACCCCGCACGCGCGGAATTGCGGAGCCAATGCTGAGGAGACGACATGCAGATTGAGCCACCTGCCTTCGATCTGGTGACGTCGGCGGGCATCGCGGGCCTGGCCTGGCTGATGGCCGGCGTGTGGGCGTGGCTCTTCGGCCGGGGCTCGGCCGCCCGCTCGGCCCGCCTGGCAGGCGCCGCCCTGACGGCCCTCCTGGCGAGCGGGGGAGTCGCCTGGGCGGGTTGGCTCCAACAGATGGACCGCGTGCCCCCGCCGATGGCCCTCATGATCGCCCTGGTGTTCGTGACGGCGTTCGGCCTCGGCCTGTCGCCCTTCGGCCGCGCGTCCGCGGCCGGGATTCCGCTGGTGTCGCTGGTGGCCTTCCAGAGCTTCCGCCTGCCGCTGGAGCTGGTCATGCACCGCGCGAGCACGCTCGGCATCATGCCCGTCGAGCTCTCGTACTCCGGCTACAACTTCGACATCCTCACGGGAGCCGGCACCCTTGCGGTGTGGCTGGCGATGGCGGCCGGCGTCCGTGTGCCCCTCGCCGTGCTGTGGCTGTGGAACGTCTGGGGATGCTGGTGCCTGGCCGTCATCGCGTGCATCGCGATCGCGACGTCTCCGATGGTGCGGCTGTTCGGGGAGGGCTCGCATCTGAACACGTGGGTGCTCTTCGTGCCCTACGTGTGGCTCCCGGTGATCCTCGTGACGGCGGCGATGTTCGGGCACATCGTCCTGACCGCGAAGCTGCTTCGTACCTGACGAGGGGCACAACGGCACGTCGGCCCGGGACGCTCACTGGACGCACAACCGACGGCGCACCGCAGCGCCTCAGGTGAGCGGCAGGCCGCGAAACCAGGTGGCGAACGTCAACCACGGTGCGGTCTGCGGCAGCACGAACCACAGCCCCTGCACCAACGCGAAGACGGCCACGAACCACCCGAATTGGCGCCGGTCCTGCGACTGCGGCGGCAGCGAGCGCAGCAGGGCAACCGCCAACACGCCCTCGACGCCGAACGTGATGGCCTGGTACTGCCACAGCGCCGGCAGCTCGGGCAGGTAGAACCCCATCACCCGCCCGGCGACCGGGTCCACCAGCAGGAGCGCGGTACACGCCATGAGCCGAGCATGTAGCCGGTAGCGGCGCCGGTACCGCACCGCGAGCGTGTAGGCCGAGGCAAACAGCACCGTCACCGACAGCGGCAGGTACAGGGAATCCGCCTCCCGTTCGAAGGTCGCCGCCTCCATGCGTGAGAAACGGTAGTGCGCGAGCAGGAGACCCGACAGCACGAACGCGGGCGCGACGAGGTACGAGGCCCGGCCCAGGACTCGATGCGGGCCGAGCCGGCCGGCCCGGACGAGGAGCGCCTGCGCGATCAGCATCACGACCCACGCCGTCCCGAGCATCGCATGCACGTGCGTGTACGCGTCCACCGCGGCGGCGGGCCGGGACAGGTAGAGCGGCCAGAACGCCGGGACCGACAACGCGAGCAGCGTCGCGGCTCCGACGGCCACCGCGGCCGACAGGCCCGGCTCGCGCGGGGCGGGACGCATCACACCTCGAACCGCTCCCACTCACGTTTGGCCCGCGCCATCGCCTGGCCGAACCGGGCGTCGCCGCGCACGTTGTCCAGGTACCGATCGTGCTCGGAGAGGAACGGATAGTTGATCATCCCGCGATCGATCGCGCGCTCGAGCCAGACCAGCGCCTCGTGGCTGGCGCCGACCGCGGCATGGGCACTCGCGAGCGCCCACGGGATCTCCGCATCCCACGCAGCGGCCTGTCGATAGGGACCGTCGGCGAGACGCAGGACCTCGGCGCGGTCCCGTCTCCAGGACGCCCGCTGGAGCCCCATCCACCAGGTGCCCACGTCCGAATCCGGGTTGGCCACGACGCCCTCGGTCAGCGCCTCCGCCTCATCGATCTGCTCGTTGTACGCGAGGGCCATGACGTAGTTCGCGCGCCAGACCGGGGTGACCGGATCGAGGGCGAACATGCGGCGCGCCGGCTCCACCGCCTCCGCGAACCGGCCGGCGAAGAGCGGCACCATGGCGCACACCAGGAGGCCCATCGCGTTCAGCGGGTCAACGGCCGCCAGCCGTGCCGCCAGCGGCGCGGCCACCTCCGGCTTCCCGACCAGCCACCCGAGCACGTGCACGTACAGGGTCAGCGCCGGCACCTCATTCGGGAAGACCTGCAGCACGCGCCGCAGGCTGCGGCCGCAGGCATGAATGTCGCCCCTCCCCAGCTGGGTGTTCGCGCGGACGAGGTATCCGTGCGGCGATTCGGGTTCGAGCGCGAAGATCCTGTCCGCGCACCACTCGGCCTTCCGGATGTACTCCTCTTCCTTGCCGATTGCGACCCCGATGTTGACGGACTGGAAGTAGGCCTCGCCGAGCCCCTGGTAGATCAGGACGTTGTCGCCGATCAGCTTGTGCGCGGCTTCCAGGTGGCTGATCCCGCGCTCCACGCTGCCGGGCAGGAAGCTCCAGATCTCGCTCCGTGCCCGCAGGTAGCTCTCCTGGGCACGAAGGTCCGCGATCGGCCGTTCGGCAATCAGCTTCGCTTCCTGCGGCGTGAGCCGGATCTCCAGCGCGTCCACGATCGACCGCGCCACCCGCTCCTGGATGTCGAACACATCGTCGAGCGTCCCACCGTACTTGTCGGCCCAGAGCTGGACGTCGTGCGGCGCGTCCACGAGCCGCGCGGTGATGCGCAGGCTGTTCGCGGCCCGGCGCACGCTGCCTTCCAGCACGTACCGGCAGGCGAGGTCCCGGCCGATGGCCGCGAGGTCGCGCGTGTCGCCCTTGAGGCGCATCGCCGAGGACCGGGAGATCACGCGCAGGGCGCGCACCCGCGACAGGTCGGTGATGATTTCGTCGGTGAGCCCGTCGCTGAAATACTCCGTGTCGGGGTCTGGGCTCAGGTTGGCGAAGGGCAGCACCACAATCGACTTCGTGGCGGCCGGCTCCGCCGCAGCCGTCGACCGCGAGGGCGTGGACAGGGACCGGAGCAGGTCGCGCGCCGTGCCCAGGTCGCTCAGGCGGCGGGACGCCTCGCATTCGAGGCACTGCTCGAGGAGGTCGCGGACCTCACGCGGGACGCCGGCCGGCAGCGCACGCCAGTCCACCGCGCCCCGCAGCACGGAGCCGAGAATCTCGGTGAGCGTCCGGCCGGGGAAGGCGCGCGTGCCGCTGAGCATCTCGAACAGGACGGCGCCGAACGCCCACACGTCGGTTCGCGCATCCACCGGGGCCCCGACCGCCTGCTCGGGCGACATGTAGGCCGCCGTGCCGAGGATGGTGCCCTCGCGCGTCTCCAGTGCCACGGTGTCGGCGTCCTGCGGCCCCGCGCGACCCGGCCCCGCGTTCGCCTCCGTCGCCACCATCCTGGCCAGCCCGAGGTCCAGGATCTTCACGCGCCCGTCGGCGGTGATCCGCACGTTCGCGGGCTTGAGGTCGCGGTGGACGATGCCGCGTGCGTGCGCGCTCGCCAGGCCGTCGGCGATCTGGCTGGCGATGCGGGCCGTCTCCGCCACATCGATCGGACCCCGCGCGATGAGGTCGGCAAGCGACGGGCCTTCCACCACCTCCATCACGATCGCGGGCGACCCGCCGAGATCCTCCACGCCGTAGATGGTGGCGATGTTGGGATGGTTGATCGAGGCCAGCAGCCGGGCCTCGCGATCGAAACGGGCGACGCGGTCGGGCCCTGCCTGGCTCGCCTGCGGCAGCACCTTGACGGCCACGTCACGGCCCAACCGGGGATCGGTGGCGCGATAGACCTCGCCCATGCCGCCGGTGCCGAGCAGCGCGACGACCTCGTACGGACCGATGCGCGTTCCTGGCGCCAGGGTCATGGGAGTGTCAGTGTAGTCGCAGAGACGGGGTAGTCGCAGAGACGGGGTAGTCGCAGAGACGGGCGCCGCGCGTGGCGAGCCCGATCCGCGGCCTCGCCGTATAATGCCCGGCGCGCATGACGCTCAGCGTCGGCACCCGCCTCGGTCGCTACGAGATCGTCGACCTCATCGGGGTCGGGGGCATGGGCGAGGTCTACCGCGCGCGCGACCTGCGCCTGCGCCGCGAGGTGGCCCTGAAGGTCCTGCATCCGGGGCCCGCGGCCGACGCCGCTCGGCTCCTCCGTGAAGCACGCGTCGTCTCGACGCTGACCGACCCCCATATCGTCACCGTCCACGACGTCGACGAGAGCGACGGCATCGCGTTCGTCGCGATGGAGCTGGTGGACGGCGTGCCGCTCACCCGCCGCGTGGTGCCGGGCGGACTGCCGGTCGACGAGCTGCTGCGGCTGGGCATCGACGTCGCCGCCGGCCTGGCGCGCGCCCATGCCGCCGGCGTGGTCCACCGCGATCTGAAGCCCGCCAACGTGATCGTCACCGCAACCGGCACCGCCAAGATCCTCGACTTCGGCCTGGCCACGGTGGTCGAGGGGCGCGGCGGCGAGACCTCCACCTTCGCGGCGTTGAGCGGGCCCGGGGTGATCGCCGGCACGGCAGCCTACATGTCGCCGGAACAGGCCGAGGGCCGGACGGTGGATGCGCGCTCCGATGTGTTCGCGTTTGGCGTGTTGCTCTTCGAGCTGGCCACCGGGCGACGGCCCTTCGAGCGGGACGCTGCGGTCGCGACGCTGGCCGCGATCCTTCGCGACCCCGCGCCCCCGCTGGCCGACCTGCGGCCAGACCTGCCGCCGGCGCTCGTGCACCTCGTCGAGCGGTGCCTGCGCAAGGAGCCAGACCGCCGCTTCCATGCGATCGCCGACGTCAGAGTCGCACTCGAAGACCTGCGCGACGACCTCGCGCGCGGGACGACCAGCATCCCGGGAACGGTGCCGCACGATCGACGGGGGCCCTGGATCGTCGCGGCCGCGGCGCTGGTCGTGGCCGGCGCCATGGCCGCCACTGCCGCCGGTGCAGCAGGCTGGTGGCGGGCTGCCGCGCCGCCGCCACTCGCCGGTCTCGACCTGACGCAGCTCACCTTTGACGCCGGCTATTCCGGGACGCCGGCGTTGTCTGCGGACGGCACGCTGCTGGCTTTCGCATCGGATCGCGCTGGCGCCGACAATCTCGACATCTGGGTACAGCCGGTCGCCGGTGGCGCGGCCATTCAGGTGACGCGCGACGAGGCCGACGAGCGGATGCCCGTGTTCTCGCCAGACGGCGGGCGGGTCGTCTTCCGTTCCGAGCGTGACGGCGGTGGGATCTACAGCGTGCCCGCGCTCGGCGGCGACGCGCGGCTCATTGTCAGCGGCGGGCTGTCGCCCCGCCTCTCTCCCGACGGCCGGCAGCTGGCGTACTGGACCGGGTCGTTCATCGGCTTCGCCCGCGCGCCCGGCAGCTATCGCACCTTCGTCGTGGACGCCGCCGGCGGCACGCCACGCGAGATCGGCGGGTTTACCAACAGCCGTTTCCCGGTCTGGTCGCCCGACGGCCGCGGCCTGATTGTGTCCGCGACTCAGGCCGAGCCGCCAGAGGCTGAGACCTACGACTGGTGGGTCGTGCCGATCGACGGCGGTCCGCCAGTGGCCACCGGCGCGCGCGCGCTGCTTGGCCCGGCGACGTCGGACCTGGGCGCCTCAGTGTCGCCCTCGGCGTGGACAGGGGACCGCGTGCTCACGTCCCGGCAGGGAGATCTCTGGGCCGTCGTGCTCACGGGCCGCAGCCGGATCGCGACGGCCATCGAGCGTCTCACCTTCGGTCCGGGGTCCGAGGTCGAGCCGGCGGCGACCGCCGACGGCACGGTGGCGTTTGCCGACAGCGTTTCGAGCGTCAATGTCTGGTCCCTGCCGATCGACACCGACCGGGCCCGCCTCCTCGGTGACGTCCGCCGGGTGACCAGAGGCACGGGCCCGTTCCTCCGGGCGAGCCTTTCGGCCGACGATCGGTGGGCCGCCTTCAATGGGCCCGGCCGTCCTGCGATGACCGTCCATGTGCAGGACCTCTCGACCGGGAGAATTCAGGATCTCGGCATCGTCCTGGGCTCAGGCTTCGGCCCGGTGATCTCGCCCGATGGGCGGCGCGTCGCCTACGCGGCCGAGGGTGGTGAGCTTCGCACCGTGGCGGTCGGCGGCGGGGCGCCGGTCACCCTGTGCCGCGGGTGCCAGGAGGCCGGCGACTGGACCCGCGACCAACGGCACGTCACCGTCACGACCGGCACAGGCGGGACCACCGCCCTGGGCCTGGCCGACGTCGCCACTGGTGAGGTGACGGCCCTCGCCAGCGCCGGCGACGGGCTGTCGCTCAATCGTCCCACGCTGAGCCGCGACAACCGGTGGATCGCGTTTCGCGAGATGGGCGCACGCCAGCAGGTCTTCGTCGCGGGCTTCACCGGCCAGAGGCCGCTGCCGCGCGACACATGGGTCGCCACCGGCGCGCCGGAGCGGGACATCCGCCCGGTCGGCTGGTCGCCGAACGGCCGCATGCTGTATCTCTTCAGCGCCCGCGACGGGTTCCGATGCCTGTACGTGCAGCAGGTGGATCCGGCAACGGGCCGACCCGTGGGCGAACCCGCGTTGGTGAAGCACCTGCACAACCTGCGCGCGCCAGGCGGAGGCGGCGGCAGCGTAGTGGGCACGGGGCCCGGCACCGCTGTTGGCAAGCAGCAGATCCTGTTCGACGGTCCGGAGCTGGTGGTCAACGTCTGGCGGATCCGGCTGGGTGTGCTCACGCCGCCGGGTGCCGCCGACACGGCGACGCGCTGAACGATGGAGCGGCTGTGTGCTCTCGCACCTTGACGGCCACGTCACGGCCCAGCCGGGGATCGGTGGCGCGATAGACCTCGCCCATGCCGCCGGTACCGAGCAGCGCGACGACCTCGTAGGGACCGATGCGCGTTCCGGGCGCCAGGGTCATGGCGTATCAGTCTAGTCGGTGTAGCATCAGGCAGACTGCCCGGGTGGGCCACCGCCATGATTACTTCCGATCCGACACGCCGTCAGACCATCCTCACCGAGATCCACGCCATCCTCGACGCCCGGGCACGGCCCGGGGACCGCGAGCTGCTGCGCGCGTTCGCGCCCATCGCCTTTCGCGAGATGCCGGACGCCATGGCGCTGGAGCTGCCGCCGGCGGCCCTGGCCGCCCGCATCGAGGGCTATTTCACCTTCGTGGCCCGCACCATGCCGCCGCCGCACCAGCTGTATCGCGGCTTGCCGGGACTGCACGTGGTGGCCCGCAATCCCACCGAGCAGGAGACCGAGGCCGCAGGGAGCACGCACGGCGGCCACTACGACGTCACCATCGTCGAGACGCACACGCCCGACGCGCCCTTCATCTTCGAGAGCCTGAAGCACTTCTTTCAGAAGCAGGGCGTCCGGGTGCTGTCGGCCGTGCACCCCATCTTCTCGGTGCGCCGGCAGTGGGAGCACATCGTCGGGATCGGCGACGCCCAGGCCGAGGGCGCGCGCGAGCTGCTCTGCCAGTTTCGCCTGGAGCGCATCGAGCAGCCCGAGCGGCTGCGCCGCATCGAGCACCAGGTGTACTCGCTCATCAAGACCGTGTTCCTGGGCGTGGAGGACTTCGCCGCGATGCGGCGCTTCCTGCAGGACTTGCGGGGGCGCCTGCGCACCCGGCCGGGCTTCCCCGAGACGACCGACGGCGCCCAGGCCTTCCTGGACTGGCTGGTCGCCGACAACTACGTGCTGATGGGCGTGCTGCGCTTCCGGCGATCGCCGGATGGCTTCGAGCCCGACCTGGATTCCGCGCTGGGGGCCTTCCGGGAACCGGACCTGCTGCGCGTGGTCTTCCCGGGCCTGATGGAGGAGGAGCACCGTCACGCCGAGCCACGGCCGGGCGACGCGCGCATCCTGGACATCGACTACCGCGTGAACGCCACCGCCATCCATCACGTGGACCCGGTGGACGACTTCGTGGTCCGCGAGTGGGGGCCGGACGGCGAGTTGACCGCCGCCACCCTGGTGCTGGGCCGGCTCGCCAAGAGCGCGTTCACCGAACGGGCCGATGGCATCCCTATCCTGAAGCAGAAGCTGGAGTGGCTGTACCAGGCCTCGGGCGCGGCGGTGAACTCGCACACCTACCGCGAGTCGCGCGCCATCTTCAACCACTTCCCGAAGCGCGAGCTGCTCTACGCCGACGTCGCGCACTTGAAGCCCATCATCGACAAGATGGTGTTCCTGTCGAGCGACGACGAGATTGCCGTGAACGTACGGCCCGGCGAGGGCTACCAGGCGGTCTCGGTCGCCTTCTCGGGGCTGCACTACTCGAACAAGGCCGAGACGGACCTGGGTGAGGCGCTGGCGCGCGAGTTCGGCCCGGTCGCGTATCACACGTGGGCCGACTGCAACGGCACCGCGCTGCTGGTGTTCTACTTCGCCGACGCGACACTGGAGCACGATCTGGATACCGCCCGCGTGCGCGAGATCACCGCCGGGGTCATCTCCACGTGGGAGGACCAGGTGGCGACGGAAGTGGAGCGGAGCTTCGGGGCGGCCGAGGGGAGGCGCCTCTTCAAGCGCTACGTCCGCCAGGAGAGCCGCAGCGGCCTCTACCGCGAGCTCACGCGACCCTCCGAGGTGGCCGACGATCTCCGGGTGTTCGAGGCGCTCGAGGGCCGGCTCGAGCTCGTCGTCCAGGCCGACTCGGCCGAGCGCGTGCTGCTGAAGTTGTTCTCGCCCGGTCCGATGTCCCTGACCGACCTGCTGCGTACGCTGCAGAACTACGGGCTCAGGGTCGAGGAAGAGGTCAACATCCCGCTGCAGCTGCCGGAAGGCACGCGCGCGTGGCTCGAGCGGCTGCGCGTGGAGGCGGAGGCGAAGGCCATCGCCGCCATCGAAGGCAAGCCGGAGCGGCTGCGCGACGGCCTGCGCGCCATCCACGAAGAGCGCGGGACGGACGACCCGCTCAACGCGCTCGTCCTCCTCGCGGATCTCACCTGGCGCGAAGTGGAGGTGCTCCGCACGCTGCGCAACCACCTGCTGCAGATCCGCCCCGCGTACAACGCCGAGACGGTCACCGCGGTGCTGCTGCGCAACCATGCCGCGGCCGGGGCGCTGTTCCGGGCCTTCGACGCGAAGTTCTCACCGGCGCTCGACGCCGATCGCGCGGCGGCGATGGCCCGGGCCGACGACGCCCTGCACGCCGCGCTCGGCGAGGTGACCAGCCTGTTCGACGACGAGATCCTGCGTGGGCTCGAGAGCCTGGTGTCGGCCACGCTCCGCACGAACTTCTACCAGCGGCCGCAGCGGCCGGTGGTGTCCATCAAGGTGGAGTCGGCGAAGGTCGTCGGCATGGTCTCGCCGCGGCCGCTCTTCGAGATCTACGTCCACTCCCCGCTGCTCGAGGGCATCCACCTGCGCGGCGGGATGGTGGCGCGCGGCGGCATCCGCTGGAGCGATCGCCACGACGACTTCCGCACCGAGGTGCTGGGGCTGATGAAGACCCAGATGGTGAAGAACTCGGTCATCGTGCCCGTGGGGTCCAAGGGCGGCTTCGTCCTCAAGGGCAACGTGCCTCCGCGGCCGGCGCTGGACGCCTACCTCATCGATCGCTACCGCGAGTTCGTGTCGGGGCTGCTGGACGTGACCGATAACCTGGTGGATGGCCAGGTGCTGCACCCGCCCGACGTCGTCCGCCACGACGCTGACGACGCGTACCTGGTGGTGGCGGCGGACAAGGGCACGGCGCACCTCTCCGACACGGCCAACCGGGTGTCGGCGCAGTACGGCTTCTGGCTGGGCGATGCCTTCGCCTCGGGCGGCAGCAATGGCTACGACCACAAGAAGGAAGGCATCACGGCCCGCGGCGCCTGGGAGTGCGTGCGGCACCACTTCGGCAACCTGGGCATCGACGTGCAGACCGAACCGTTCACGATGGCGGGCGTTGGCGACCTGTCGGGTGACGTCTTCGGCAACGGCGTGCTGCTCAGCCGCGCCACGCGCCTCGTGGCGGCGTTCAATCACCTGCACATCTTCCTCGACCCGGCCCCGGACCTCGAGTCCTCCTTCGCCGAGCGCCAGCGGATGTTCGCGCTGCCGCGCTCGACGTGGCGCGACTACGACCAGTCGCGTATCAGCAAGGGGGGCGGCATCTTCGACCGGTCGGCGAAGTCCATCGCGCTCACCCCGGAGGTCCGGCAGCTGCTGGATCTCGACCAGGCCGAGGCCAGCGGGGAAGAGGTGGTGCGCGCCATCCTGCGCGCCCGCGTGGACCTGCTCTACAACGGCGGCATCGGCACCTACGTGAAGGCGTCGAGCGAGGACCACGCCGACGTGGGGGACCGCACCAACGACCGCGTGCGCGTGGACGCCAGCGAGCTGCGCGCCCGCGTCCTGGCCGAGGGCGGCAACCTGGGGCTGACCCAGCGCGGCCGCATCGAGTACTGGTACGGCGGCGGCCTCATCAACACCGACGCCGTGGACAACTCGGGCGGCGTGGACATGTCGGACCACGAAGTGAACATCAAGATCCTGCTGAACCTCCTGTTGCGCACCCGCGTGCTGGCGGACGTCGTCGAGCGGAACCGCCTGCTCGCCTCCATGACCGACGAGGTTTCCAGCCTGGTGCTGGCCGACAACGCGAACCAGGCGCTGGCGCTCAGCCTGGACGGGATCCGCAGCGCGCGCCGCTTCGACGCCTGGGTGGACCTGGTGCAGGACCTGGTCGCGGCGGGCGTCCTGGACCGCAACGACGACAAGGTGCCGACGCGCGACGAGCTGATGGCGGGGAAGGGGCACGAGCGGGGCCTGCCGCGCCCGCTGCTGTGCGCCATGCTCGGCAACGTCAAGAACTGGGCGTACGCGAAGACGCTGGCCTCCGCGCTTCCCGACGCCGACATCGCGCAGCCGCTGCTGGCCTCGTACTTCCCGTCGAAGATGCGGGAGGCCTATCGCGAGCACTTCGGGCAGCACCCACTGCGCCGCGAGATCGTCGCCACGGCCGCCGTCAACTACCTGGTGAACAACGCCGGCGTCGGTTTCATCCACCGGCAGGCCGCCGCCACCGGCCGGGACATCGGCGACATCGTCGAGGCCTACCTGGTGGCCGACCACGAGAGTGGCGCCGACAAGGCGCGGCATCGGATCCGCGCGGCGAAGGGGAAGGCGGCCGACCAGCAGGCGCAGCTGGTGGCCGTGGAGGACGCGCTCGACAGCGCCACGGAGCGGCTCCTGCGGAAGGAGCACGTGGACGTGCGTGCCGTGTTGAAGGGCGTGGGCGGGCTCGCGTGAGGATGGGGTGGGCCGAACCCTCCGCGCGGCGGAGAACCGCTCACCCCACCTTCACACGTTCCAGCCGGCCCTTGCGACGCACGATGTTTTGTTGAAGGTCCCTTCCTTCTCGAGCCCGGGCTCCGTGAAGCCCTGGCCGCTCCAGAACAGCAGGCGCACGCAGTGCTTCAGCTTGCTGTAGCCCACGATGGGGTTGCCGTCGAGAAACCACACCGGATGGGCGTGCCAGATCTTGTTCTCCGCGTCCGGCAGGTGGCGGTCGATCTGCTCGGCCAGGAGCTGACAGATGGCGCGGTCGGAGGGCGCCTGGGCGGCGTTGTACTTCCTGGTGTCCGCGTGCATGGAGATGTCCTCACCCCTTCGGGGCCGTGGTGTCCGCAGTATACTCACCGTCCTCGGCCGCACGATCACACCAGACCTTCACCCCACTGCCGGAGAGAACCGTGACCGAAACGACTGCTGCCATCAACGCGACGAACCTGGGCTGCTCGCTCACCTGCAAGGACCTGGAGGCCGCCATTCGCTTCTATCGCGACGCGATCGGCTTCGCAGTGGCGCAGACCTTCGAGAACGACGGAAAGGTGGTGGCCGCGGTGGTCGCGGCGGGTGATTGCCGCATCGTCCTCAACCAGGATGACGGGAAGCTGGGATGGGACCGGATCAAGGGGCAGGGCTTCTACCTGCAGATCAACGTGGCGGGCGCTGCGGATGTGGACGCGGCGGCGGCCCGGATCAAGGCGGCGGGCGGGACGCTGCTGAACGAACCAGCGGACCGTCCGTGGGGCGCCCGGATGTTCCAGTTCACGGATCTGGACGGGTTCAAGCTGGGCGTGTCGACGCCGCTGGCGGGCTGAGCCCGCGTCAACTCTGGCCGACTCCGCCGCGGCGTGACGGCGGACGCCACGGCGTGATCAGACCCGACCGCAGCATCGCGCGGTCATGCGTGAGCACAGGGCACCCCTGCATGCGTGCGGTGCTGACGATGATGCGGTCCGCGGGGTCGCGGCGGAACGACTGCGGCAGCCGCGTGATGTCGGTGGCCACGGGTGCGGTCAGACGGAGCAACTGCACGGTGCGGACATCGGCGGCGCGCGCCAGCCACTGGTCCAGTGGGAGCGACAGGCGCAGACGCCTCAGCATCACCAGCGTGGCCACTTCCCAGAGGCTGATGTCGCACAGATACGGCCGCTGGTCCGGCGGACAATCATCGAGGTGGCGCCGGATGACCTCCGGCAGCTTCGCGTCGCCGTTCATCCACCACACCCAGGCATGGGTGTCGAGCAACGGTGGCGTCACTTCTTCAGTGCCTCGATGTCGGAGTCGCGCAGGGCTGGCGCCAGCGGCCGCTCGTACTTGACGACGGAGCCGCGCAGCGAGACCCAGGGCCGCTGATCCTCGTCGCCGGCCGGCACGACTCGCGCCACCACCTTGCCGCGCTTGGTGATGGTGACTGTCTCGCGCCGGGCTTGCACCTGATCGAGGATGGCCAGGCATCGCGCCTTGAAGTCCGTTGCGGTGATCTGCATATGACCAGTATTGAGGACCGGTCCGTGTGAGTCAAGAATCGCGGCGTCCTGCAGGGCTCCCCTGGACATCCCACGGCCGCGCGCCGCGGCACTCGGCCGTTCGGCGGTGGAACACGCCTCGTGACCGCGAGGGACTTCACGGCCGCGCTCACCGCCGAGTTGCCGGCGCGTTTCGGGAGGTGGTGTTCGCCATCGCGGACTGGTCGCCTGAGCGCAAATTCCTGGGGCCGTTCAGGGACGTGATGCGCAGCGCGCCACTGCTTTCCGTCGCCGCTGCGGCCGAGACAGACGGGTGACGGCTCCCTCGCTCGACCGCATCCCGAACGGCCGAGCTGGGCGCCGCGTGCACCCATGTCGCCCACATCCTCTGGCAACACGTTCACCCCGCTCATCCTCGACCGCCTCATCGCCGACGGCCACGCCGACGAGCGGTGGAGCTACTGCGTGCTGGCCGCCTGCGAAGGCCCGGCGGAACTGAGCGCGGTCCTCAACGGCAGCAAGGCGCTGGCGCCACGCCCGTCGCGCGACGCCGCTGGCGGCACACCTCCCGAGCCGCCAGGCGCCTACCTGAGCAGCATCAGCGTCGAAGGGTTCCGCGGCATCGGCCCGCGCGCCACGCTGCGGCTCCCGCCCGGCCCCGGCCTGACGCTGGTCGTCGGGCGCAACGGATCGGGGAAGTCGAGCTTCGCCGAAGCGCTCGAACTGCTCCTCACCGGCGGCAACCGCCGATGGGACGGCCGCTCCAGCGTCTGGAAGGACGGCTGGCGCTCGCTCCACCAGCCCAACCCTTGCAGCCTCCAGTCCGAGTTCCACGTCGAGGACCGCGGCCCGGTCACGGTGACGCGCCAGTGGGCCGAAGGCGCAGAGCTGGACGAGAACGACGCGTGGTTCCAGGAGAAAGGCAAGCCGCGGCGGCCGTACGGTGAACTGGGCTGGGACGCCGCGAGCGAGGTGCATCGCCCGCTGCTGCCGTACGCCGAGCTGGGCACGGTGTTCGACAACCCGTCCGACATCCACGACGCGCTCGCGCGGGTGCTCGGCCTGGGTGAGCTCGACGAGATCGTGAAGACACTGCAGACCGAGCGCAAGGCACGCGAAGCACGTGTGCAGGGGGCCTCCGCCACCCTGCTCGCCACGGTGTCCCGGCTCGACGCGATAGCGGCCGCCACCGGTGACGCGCGCGCACAACGATGCCTGGCCGCGCTCACGGGGAAGAAGCGGCGCCTGGATGAGGTCGAGGCCGTGCTCGAGAGCGATGGTGACGCGTCCGCGGATCCGGCCGTCGCGATCCTGCGCGCCGCCCATGTGCCGGCGCCAGCCCGCGAGGCGGTGGAACAGGCCGCGGCCGCCATCCTCGAAGCCGTCGCCGCCGTCGATCGGAACGCGTCAACCGACGCCGGTCGCGCCCGGGACCTGGCGAAGCTGCTGGAGCAGGCGCTCCAGTTCCATGGCTCCCACGGCGGTGCCGACTGTCCGGTGTGTCGCGCCCCGGACCGACTGGGTGAATCGTGGCGCGACGCTACCACCGCCGAGCTTGCCCGGCTCCGCACGGAGGCCGTTGCCGCAGAGCAGTCCCACGTGCGACTGGAACAGGCCGTCGCGAACGCGCGGCGAATGCTCGCGATTCCGCGCAAGAAGATGGCCGAGGTCGCCTCTGTCGGTCTGTCGTCCGTGAACACGGCGCTCGCGGCGGTAGACGAGTGGAACGGCGGCGCGTCACTCACGGACCCGCGGGCGCTCGCCGCGCACATGACCGCGCGAATCAACGCGCTCCTGGCAGCGGTCGAAGGGTTCGACCGGGAGGTTCGCGAGGAGCTGGCACGGCGCGAGGACCTCTGGAGGCCCGTGGCCCACGAACTGCGCGTGTGGCTGCCGCAGGGCCGCGCGGCGGAGATCACGCAGGCGCACGTGGCCGATCTGAAGAAGGCCGAGGGCTGGTTCAAGGGCGTGCAGGCGGACGTGCGCAACGAGCGCTTCCGGCCGATCGCCGACCAGGCCATCGCGCTGTGGCGGACGCTGCGCCAGAACAGCAACGTCGAGCTCGGAAGCGTGCACCTGCAGGGCGCCGCCACCCGGCGGAGCGTCGTCCTTGACGTCACCGTGGACGGCGTTCCCGGCGCCGCGCTCGGCGTGATGAGCCAGGGGGAGCTGAACGCACTGGCCCTCAGCCTGTTCATGCCCCGCGCGTCGCTCCCCGAGAGCCCGTTCCGCTTCATGGTCATCGACGATCCGGTGCAGTCCATGGACCCCTCGCGCGTGGACGGACTGGCGCGCGCGCTGCAGGACGCGGCCCGGCGACGGCAGGTGATTGTCTTCACCCACGACGAGCGCCTGCCGCAGGCGGTGGCTCGTCTTGGCATCCCGGCCACCGTCGTCCAGGTGACTCGCCGTCCGGGCTCGCTCGTCGAGACGCGCGTGGCGCACGGCCCGGTGGAGGACTACATCAACGACGCCCATGCGATTCGCCTGACGTCCGAACTGCCCGACGAGGTCCGGCGCCGGGTGGTTCCCGGCTTCTGCCGCAGCGCTCTCGAGGCCGCCTGCATGGCCGCCATCCGACGCCGGCGCCTGAAGCAAGGTGACGCGCACCAGGAGGTCGAGGCGCTGATCGCCGCGCAGACGACGCTCTACAAGCTGGTGGCGCTCGCGCTGTTCGACGATGGAGAGAGAGGCAGCGAGGTGATGGGCGCGCTGAACAAGCGGTTTGGCGGGTGGGCGGGCGACGTCTTCCGGATGGCGAACAGCGGCGCGCACGAGGCACATGACGGCGACCTGGAGTCCCTCGCGAAACAGTCGGCGCAACTCGCGCACAGGCTGCAGGAGCTGACGTGAGCGCGCGTGCGTGCGACCTGTTGGCCGAAGCGCGCGGCCTGTTGGCGGGCGATGGCGGGCGGCGCGAGGACGGGCGGCGCGGCGGCCCTCTGGCCGGGACCTGGCCTCGCGCGGTTGCGCTGCTCGGCCGCCAGGCCCTCGAGCAGGCGCTGGACGATTTCTGGCGGCAGCGCGCGCGCGGCGTCGAACAGGCGTCCACGCACGCCCAGCTGCTGTGCCTGTCCACGTATCTCGACGATGCCGAGGTCGTGAGCAGCGTCCGCTATGCGTGGCACGGGCTCAGCCGGGCCTGCCATCACCACGTCTACGAGCTGCCGCCGACCGCGGAGGAGTTGCAGGCGCTGCTGGAGGCCGTCGAACGCTTCACGCGGCCGCTGACGTGACCAGCGCCGGAATCTCCGGACCTTGCGCCCGCGTCGATACGGTAGGGGCGTGTGCCGGACGCCATGTCGGGGTGATCCCCGCTTCCGGCGCGCGCGCGTCGCGGCGCCGCCGCAGGGGACACCGCCGTGGCAACGGGGCGGGAACGGCCCGGCCGGAACGCCGCAAAGCTCAGCCCTGCAAGGGATTAACCGTCACTGCTCGCGTTGACACCGGCGCGCGCCTATGGTGAGATTGACGAGCTTGTCCAACGCCCTCCCGAAGACCCAGGCGGACCTGATCCAGCTGTTCGAACCCGTGCGGGCCGATCTCGAAGCGGTCGAACGCGAGTACGAGCGGCAGGTGCAGTCGCAGGTCCACGTCATCCCGGAGATCGGCGCGTACATCCAGAACAGCGGCGGCAAGCGCGTGCGGCCCGCGGTGCTGCTGATGGCAGCGCGGCTGTGTGGCTACACCGGCCCCCGTGCGGTCCTCAACGCCGCCGTCGTGGAGTTCATCCACACGGCCACGCTGGTCCACGACGACATCATCGACGATGCGGACGTGCGCCGCGGGCGGAAGGCCGTGCACTCGCAGTGGGGCAACGATGTCACGGTGCTCGCCGGCGACTTCCTGTACATCAAGTCGATGGCCATGGCCCTCACGCAGGACACGCTCGACATCGTCCGGATGTTGTGCGACGTCACGCTGCGGATGATCGAGGGCGAGATCTACCAGTTGACGAAGAACGGCGTCGTGGATCTGGCCGAGGCCGAGCACTTCGAGATCATCCACCGGAAGACGGCCTACCTGTTTGGCGGCTGCGCCGAGATCGGCGGGATGCTGGGCGAGGTGAGCGCGGAGAAGCGTGCCGCCCTGCGGGAATACGGCTTCAACCTGGGCGTGATGTTCCAGCTGGTGGACGACCTGCTGGACTTCACGGGCGAAGCCGAGGCGCTCGGTAAGCCCATCGGCGGGGACCTGCGGGAAGGCAAGATCACGCTGCCGATCATCCACCTGCTGCAGCACGGCGGCCCGGAGGCCGATGCGCTCGTCCGCGGCATCGTCGATTCCCGCGACGTCACGCCGGAGCAGTGGGCGCGCCTGAAGGCGCTGCTGGCCGAGCACCGGTCGATCGAGTACGCCTACGCACGCGCGGTGGAGTTCGGCGAGACGGCCAAGCGCAACCTGAAACTCTTCCCACCCACGCAGGAACGCGAGGCGCTCACGGCGCTCGCCGACTTCGTCCTCTCGCGCGACAGATAGAGCCCGAAACACGAAGAACACGAAGGGCACGAAGGACATCTTTGGGATGGTTCTTTGATGGAGCCGCTTCGCGTGATTGTCGATTCCGCCGGCAGTTCTGCCGCTCAAGGCCCTTGGCTTCGTGTTCTTCGTGTCCTTCGTGTTCCGTGGACAGGAGTGCCGCGTGACCGCCGCTGATCGCATCGAGGCGCTGCGGCGGGAGATTCGGCGGCACGAGGAGCTGTACTACGTCCACGCGCAGCCGGAGATCTCGGACGCGGAGTTCGACGCGCTGATGCTGAAGCTGCGCGCGCTGGAGGCCGAGCATCCGGATCTGGTCACGCCGGACTCGCCGACGCAGCGGGTCGGGGGACGGCCCGCGGAAGGCTTCGTCACGGTGCGGCACGCCGTGCCGATGCTGAGCCTCGACAACGCCTACGACGAAGCCGACCTGCGCGCGTTCGACGAGCGCGTGCGCAAGGGGCTCGGCGGGGTGGACTCGGCCGACTACGTCTGTGAGCTGAAGATCGACGGGCTGAGCATCTCGTTGCTCTACGAGCATGGCAGGCTGCTGCGCGGGGCCACGCGTGGTGACGGGGTCCAGGGCGAGGACGTGACGTTCAACGTGCGCACGATCAAGGCGATCCCCCTGCGCCTGGAGGGCGCGCCCCGCAGGCGGATGGAGATCCGCGGCGAGGTGTATTTCCCCCGCAAGGCATTCGACCGTCTCAACGCCGAGCGGGAGCAGCAGGGCGAGCCGCTCTTCGCCAACCCGCGCAACGCGGCGGCGGGGACGATGCGCACGCTGGATCCGACGGCGGTGTCGCGCCGGGGCCTGTCCGCGTGGCTGTATCAGGTGGTGGAGGTGGCGGTGGAGGTGGCGGGGTCAGGCGTTGAACGTGAACGTGCGCCGGTGGAGGAACGGGAGGTGGCGGGGTCAGGCGTTGAACGTGAACGTGCGCCGGGGGCAGACCCTGACGCCGCGACGGGCACCCCCGCGAACGAGGCAGAATTTGCCACCCATGCGGCGATGCTGAAGCAACTGCGCGCCTGGGGCTGCCCGGTGGAGCCGCACTGGCGCGAGGTGGAGGGCATCGACGCGGTGATCGCCTTCTGCGAGGAGTGGCGCGAGCGGCGCCACCAGCTCCCGTTCGAGACCGACGGCGTGGTGGTAAAGCTGAACGATCTCGGGCTCCGCGCCCGGCTCGGCACCACCTCCAAGTTCCCCCGCTGGGCCACCGCCTTCAAGTACCCGGCGCAGCAGGCGACCACGCTGCTCCGGAAGATCGAGGTGAACATCGGCCGGACCGGCGCGGCCACGCCGTATGCCGTGCTGGAGCCCGTGCTGGTCGCCGGCTCCACCATCTCCCTGGCGACGCTCCACAATCCAGACGATCTGGCACGCAAGGACATCCGCGAGGGCGACACCGTCATCGTCGAGAAGGCCGGCGACGTCATCCCCCGCGTGGTGGGCCCGGTGCTGGCCAGGCGCCCTGCGCACTCGCATCCGTGGACGATGCCGAGCAAGTGCCCGGTGTGCGACAGCGAGCTGGTGAAGGCCGAGGATGAGGCCGTGTGGCGGTGCGAGAACAGCTCGTGCCCGGCGCGGCTGATGCGCAGCCTGGATCACTTCGTCTCGCGCGGCGCGATGAACATCGAGGGGCTGGGCGAGGTGTTGATCCGGCAACTGGTCGAGAAGGGCCTCGTGCACAGCGCCGCCGATATCTATCGCCTGACGGCGGAGACGCTCGAGGACCTCGAGCGGATGGGAAAGAAGTCTGCCGCGAAGCTGATGGGGCAGATCGAGCGCTCGAAGGCGAACGAGATCTGGCGCCTGCTGAACGCGCTGGGCATCCGCCACGTAGGCGAGCGTGGTGCGCAGGTGCTGGCGGACCATTTCGGATCGATCGAAGCCATCGAGGCGGCGCCCGTGGAGGTGCTGCAGGAGGTCCACGAGGTCGGGCCCGTCATGGCGGAGTCCGTGCGGAGCTGGTTCGACGAGCCGCGGAACCGGACGCTGGTCAGCCGCCTCCGCGAGGCCGGCGTGCGCATGGTGGGGGAGCGCAAGACCGCTCCCGCCGGACCGCGACCGCTGGCCGGCAAGACCTTCGTGATCACCGGCACGCTCGACGCGATGTCGCGAGAAGACGCGCAGGCGCGGATCGAGGCGCTCGGGGGCAAGGTGACGGGGTCGGTCAGCAAGAAGACCAGCTACCTCGTGGTGGGCGCCGATGCGGGCAGCAAGCTCGACAAGGCCCGCGCCCTCGGCGTGCCGGAGCTCGATGAAGCCGCGTTCCTCGGGCTTATAATGAGCGAGTCATGACGCGCGGGCTGGCGTGGCTCACGGCGGCGTTCACGGCAAGCGTGGGCCTGCTGCTCGGACTGGTGCTGAGTGGCGCCGTGTCGTCCACGGAGTCGCGGACCGCGCCGCAGGTCGTGGTGGCCCCGACGCAGCCCTCCATCGGCGCGCCGGCCCTGCCGCCGTTGCCGCTGCCCGGCGCGGTCAACTTCGCCGACATCGCCGAACGCCTGAACCCGGTCGTCGTCAACATCGACGCGTCGGCGCGGGGCCGGCGAACGCGGCCCCCCGGAGAGGTGCCTCGACGGCCCGAGATCTTCGACGATCCCACCGGCGAGCGCCGCCGCGCCGGCGAGACGCCGCGCCGCGGCACCGGCACCGGGTTCATCATCGACCCGCAGGGGCACATCCTCACCAACCACCACGTCATCGACGGGGCCGAGCGCATCACGGTGAAGCTGGCGGACGGCCGGAGCCTCCGGGCCTCGGTGGTCGGCTCGGATCCCGACACGGACATCGCGCTCATCAAGGTGGAGGCGCCCACCGCCCTCCCCGCGGCGCCGCTGGGCAACTCCGATCATCTGCGCGTGGGCGAGTGGGTGGTGGCCATCGGCAACCCGCTGGCCTACGAGCACACGGTGACGGTGGGCGTGGTCAGCTTCATCGGCCGCAAGCTGTTCGATTCGAGCCTCGACAACTTCATCCAGACCGACGCGGCCATCAGCTTCGGCAACAGCGGCGGCCCGCTGATCAACACGCGCGGCGAGATCATCGGCATCAACGCCGCGGTGAGCCGGCAGGCCAGCAACATCGGCTTCGCCATCCCGATCAACCAGGCGCGGGCCATCCTCCCGCAGCTGCGGGCCGAGGGCCGCGTGTCGCGCGGCTACATCGGCGTCACGCTCCGCGACGTGGACCCGGACCTCCAGGCGTCGCTCGGCCTGACGCGCGCGGACGGCGCGCTGGTGCAGGACGTCACGGCGGGCTCGCCGGGCGCACGCGCGGGCATCAAGCCTTACGACCTCATCGTGGCCGTGGACAAGGAGACGGTGCGCACCAACGACAGCCTGATTCGCGAGATCGCGCATCGATCCCCGGGGTCGGTGGCGCGCGTCGAGCTGCTGCGGGATGGGCGGCCGATGGAACTGCAGATCAAGCTCGCCGAGCGTCCCGGCCGCGTGAACCCCGCGGCGCCGCCGACGGTGCCCGCCGGACGTGGCCTTGACCGGGACGACACCGTGGAGCTCGGCCTCACGCTCGTCGAGATCGACGAATCCAACGCCCACCGCTTCGACGTGCCGGCGGGCATGACCGGGCTCCTGGTGCAACGCGTCGAGCCGTTCAGCCCCGCCTACGACTCCGGCATCTCGCGCGGCCAGATCCTGCTCGAGATCAACCGGCGGCCGGTGAGCTCGGTGGCCGCGTATCGGCGGCTCGTCCAGGCCCAGGCCGGCGGGGTGCTGGCCGTGTTCCTCTACGACCCCGACCTCGACCAGCGCGCCATTCACACCGTCCGGACGGAGACCCGTTGAAGCCCAGAATCCTGGTGGTCGATGACGAGGCCAGCATCCGCGACACGCTGCGGATGATTCTCGAATACGAAGGGTACGAGGTCCTGCAGGCGGCCACCGGCGAAGAGGGTGTCCGGCTGATCGAGCGCGAGGCGCCGGACCTGGTGTTCCTCGACATCAAGATGCCGGGCATGGACGGCCTCGACGTCCTCCAGAAAGTCCGTCACCTCACCGACTCCACGCCGATCGTCGTCATCTCCGGGCACGTGGAGCAGGGCGGCGCCAGCTCCACCGAGGCCGTGGAGGCGATGAAGCTGGGCGCGCGGGACTTCATCGAGAAGCCGCCCACGCAGGACCGCATCCTGGTGACGGTGCGCAACGCGCTGGACACGTCACGGCTGCGCATCGAGAACCGATCGTTCAAGCGGGACATCGAGAAGCGCTACCAGATCGTCGGCGACGCGCCGTCGCTGCAGCAGGTGCGTGAGGCGATCCACAAGGCCGCGCCCACCAACGCGACCGTGCTCATCTGGGGTGAGAGCGGCGTGGGCAAGGAGCTGGTCGCGCGTGCGATCCACCGCGAGAGCCTGCGGCGCGACGGCCCATTCGTGCAGGTGAACTGCGCGGCGATCCCGGACGAGCTGATCGAGTCCGAGCTCTTCGGCCACGAGAAGGGCTCGTTCACGGGCGCCTCGGACCGGCAGATCGGCAAGTTCGAGCAGGCCGACAAGGGCACGATCTTCCTGGACGAAGTGGGCGACATGAGCCTGAAGACGCAGGCGAAGGTCCTCCGCGTGCTCCAGGAACAGGAGCTCGAGCGGCTGGGCAGCAACCGCGTGATCAAGGTGGACGTGCGCGTGATCGCCGCGACGAACAAACGTCTCGAGGACGAGATCGACAAGGGCACGTTCCGGGAAGACCTGTTCTACCGGCTGAACGTCGTGCCGATTCACGTGCCGGCGCTGCGGGACCGGCGCGAGGACATCCCGGCGCTGGTCCGCCACTTCGCGGACCTCCTGGCGCGCGAGAACAACTTCCGCCGCAAGACGTTCTCGAGCCTCGCCATGGAGAAGCTGAAGCAGCGGCACTGGCGCGGGAACATCCGCGAGCTGCGCAACGCCGTGGAACGGATCCTCATCATGACGTCCGGCGACAGCATCGACGCGCGCGACGTGCCGGATGAAGGGCCGGCCCGGCCGGATACGACGGTCCCAGGTGGCGCCGCGGCCGCCGGCACCCCGCCCGCGGCGGTGCCGCCCGAGCTGGCCTGGTCGCACGTGCCGACGCTGCAGGAGTTCAAGAGCGTCTCGGAGCGTGCGTACCTGGTGGCGAAGCTGCGCGAGAACGGCTGGAACATCTCGAAGACGGCCGAGGTCATCGACACGCCGCGCAGCAATCTGTACAAGAAGCTCGAGCAGTACGCGATCAGCGAAGCGACGGACGGACGCTGATCGCGGCTGTCGGGAGGGGGCGCTCGGCTCCGCTTCGCTCCCGCCTCGCGGTGGCGGGAGGGGGCGCTCGGCTCCGCTTCGCCCGGCCTCGCGGTGGCGGGAGGGGGCGCTCGGCTCCGCTTCGCCCGGCCTCGCGGTGGCGGGAGGGGACGCTCGGCTCCGCTTCGCTCCCGCCTCGCGGTGGCGGGAGGGGGCGCTCGGCTCCGCTTCGCCCGGCCTCGCGGTGGCGGGAGGGGGCGCTCGGCTCCGCTTCGCCCGGCCTCGCGGTGGCGGGAGGGGACGCTCGGCTCCGCTTCGCTCCCGCCTCGCGGTGGCGGGAGGGGGCGCTCGGCTCCGCTTCGCCCGGCCTCGCGGTGTCGGGAGGGGGCGCTCGGCCCGGCTTCGCTCCGGCCTCGCGGTGTCGGGAGGGGCGCGCTCGGATCGCTTCGCCGTGCCTCGCGGCGACGGGAGGGGGCGCTCGGCTCCGCTTCGCCCGGCCTCGCGGTGGCGGGAGGGGGCGCTCGGCCCCGCTTCGCCCGGCCTCGCGGCGGCGGGAGGGGGCGCTCGCCGCGTCGCGGCTCGCGATGGACGGGAGGGGCGCGCGCGGGTCGCTTCGCTTCGCCGCGCGCCTGACGGGATACGGGTGTCACGCTGCACGCGCTCGGTGGCCTGCGGCCGCGCTCGCGGGCGGGGCACGTACTGAAGCGGGGCGCTACGGGTCCAGCGCGTCGTGGAGCCGATCCAGCATGATGCCCACCCGCGTGTTCAGATCGACCAACTCCGCGCACCGCATGCGGTCCAGGGTGCCAACGCGGAAGGCGATTTCGAGTTGCGTTTCCAGTTCGCCCTGCGACCCCATCGCGATCGACACGTGATTCTGGTAGGCCGCGCGGCGCTTCTTGCGGCGGTAGCCCTCGGCCACGTTCGACGGCACCGAGACAGCGGCCTCCTGCATCTGCTGCCGCAGCAGGAAGGCCCGGCCCGGCATCGTCAGGCTGTGCGCCCACACGAGCTCGACCACGCGCATCGAGAGCTGCCAGACCTCGAGGTCGCGAAAAGAAGCAAGCCGCACGGCATCCGCCCGTGCAGCAGTCGTGCCACCGGTCTGGCCGGAGATGCGGCGCTCCGACGTGTGATCGCGAGGGCGAGGTGGCCCAACATGACAACCGCCGTTGACCGTTGGGACGATCCCCCTCGGCAACTGCCGTTGCACGATGGCAACCGCCGTTGCGCTGCGCCGCGCGTGCGTCGGTGTGACACCCGTATCCCGTCCGTCGCGAGGTGCGGCGAAGCGGGCCGAGCGTCCCTCCCGACGCCGCGAGGCGCGTCGACGCAGGGCCGAGCGCCGTGCAGCGTGACACCCGTATCCCGTCCGTCGCGAGGTGTGGCGAAGCGGGCCGAGCGCCCCCTCCCGTCCGTCGCGAGGTGTGGCGAAGCGGGCCGAGCGCCCCCTCCCGTCCGTCGCGAGGCGTGGCGAAGCGGGGCGAGCGCCCCCTCCCGTCCGTCGCGAGGCGTGGCGAAGCGGGGCGAGCGCCCCCTCCCGTCCGTCGCGAGGCGCGGCGAAGCGGGGCGAGCGCCCCCTCCCGTCCGTCGCGAGGTGCGGCGAAGCGGGCCGAGCGCCCCCTCCCGTCCGTCGCGAGGCGTGGCGAAGCGGGGCGAGCGCCCCCTCCCGTCCGTCGCGAGGTGTGGCGAAGCGGGCCGAGCGTCCCCTCCCGTCCGTCGCGAGGTGTGCCGAAGCGGGCCGAGCGCCCCCTCCCGTCCGTCGCGAGGCGTGGCGAAGCGGGGCGAGCGCCCCCTCCCGTCCGTCGCGAGGTGTGGCGAAGCGGGCCGAGCGCCCCCTCCCGTCCGTCGCGAGGTGTGCCGAAGCGGGCCGAGCGCCCCCTCCCGTCCGTCGCGAGGTGTGGCGAAGCGGGCCGAGCGCCCCCTCCCGTCAGCGACGCGCGACCCAGCGAAGCCAGGGAGCGTGTACACTGAAAAGGTCGCAGTGGGCCAGACGACCGCTGCCGGCGTCAGGCCTCGGGTGGCCGGCTCTGCAAGGGGCCGGTGGCTCGAGGGACCGGCGCCGGGAGAGGAAAGTCCGAACTCCATCAGGACAGTGCGCCGGGTAACACCCGGGCGGGGCAACCCGACGGACCAGTGGCACAGAAAACATACCGCCCGCCTTCGCCCTCGGCTCTTTCAGGTCTCGGGCTATGGCGGGCAAGCCCCGCGTATCGTCCGAGCAATGCTGACGAGGGCGATTCAGGAGCTTGCCCGCCGTAGCCCGGAGCCCGCGGGGCGGAGGGCGGAGGTGGGTAAGGGTGAAAAGGTGCGGTAAGAGCGCACCGCGCCTCTGGCAACAGAGGTGGCAGGCAAAACCCCGCACGGAGCAAGGCCAAATAGGGGAGCGCGCGGCTTTACGGCCGCACGGGTGGTCCATCCGAGCTTCCGGGTCGGCCGCTGGATCCCGGCAGTGATGCCGGGACTAGAGGAATGGTCGTCGCGCCGTAGCCCACCGAAGCGTCGGTCCGCCGACGCGGAGGTGGGCGAAGGCGGACAGAATTCGGCTTACCGGTCCACTGCGGCACTTCACATCATTTGCAGGCGCGGAGCGATCAGATGAAACACGGGTGGGGTGTCGGCGCGGCGATCGCGGGGGTGGGACTGGGGGCGGTGCTGTTCGCACAGCAAGGGCCTGGCGTCCAGCGTGGACGGCCCGGTGAGGGGCGCAGCCCCGAGTTCCCGGCGCCCACCATCCTCGACTACAAGCCGCGGTCCACGCTGAAGGTGGCCGAGCATCCCCTTCCACGCGCGAAGTTCCCCGTCATCGACATCCACAGTCACCAGCCCACGCCCATCTCGCCCGAGCAGTTCGCGCGCGTGGCCGCGGGGATGGACAACAACAACATCCGCCTGCTCGTGAACCTCAGTGGCGGCTCCGGCGACCAGTTGCGGAAGGGGCTCGCAGCGATCGCGGCCAGTCCGCACAAGGACCGGATGGTGCTGTTCGCGAACGTCAACTTCGCCGGCGCCGGGACCCCCGGCTGGGCCGAGCGCGCGGCCGCCGGGCTCGAGGCCGACATCAAAGCCGGCGCGCGCGGGCTGAAGATCTTCAAGGACCTCGGTCTCCGCCTGAAGAAAGCCGACGGCTCGCGGCTGCGGGTGGACGACCCGGAGCTCGATCCCATCTGGGCCGTGTGCGGACGCCTTGGCGTGCCGGTCCTGATTCACACCGCCGAGCCGCAGGAGTTCTTCGAGCCCATCGACGTCCGCAACGAACGCTGGCTCGAGCTCGCGCTCTACCGCGATCGCCGCTACCCGGCGGGCGAGTTCCCGCGCTTCGAGGAGCTGCTCGCCGAGCGCGACCGCATGTTCCGCAAGCATCCCAGGACGAGGTTCATCGCGGCGCACTTCGGCTATCGCGCGAACGACCTGGCGAAGGCGCAGGCCATGCTCGACACGATGCCGAACGTCCATCTCGAGGTGGCGGCCATTCTCGCGGAGCTCGGCCGCCAGCCGCGTGCGGCGCACGATTTCTTCGTGAAGAACCAGGACCGCGTGCTGTTCGGCAAGGACAGCTTCCAGCCCGACGAGTTCCCGTACTACTGGCGGACGTTCGAGACCGCCGATGAGTACTTCGACTACTACCGCGATTACCACGCGTTCTGGAAGCTGTACGGCATGGCGCTTCCGGACGCGGTGCTGAAGAAGCTCTACTACAAGAACGCCCTCGAGCTGGTGCCAGGGCTGCCAGGGGACGGGTGGCCGGAATAGGAAACAGGAATCGGGAAGCAGGAAGCAGGAGATAGGCGGCGGGAGGCAGGAGATCGGCGGCATGGCGGTGCACAGGGCGAGGGCAGAAGGCAGAAGGCGGAAGGCAAAGTGCTGAAGGTGATCGGCCGATACGGTGAGGTTGAGGAGACAGATGGCGCGGTACACGGTTACGGGCGGGGCAGGGTTCATCGGGTCGCATCTGGTGGAGGAGCTGCTCCGGCGGGGGCATGCGGTCCGGGTGGTGGACAACTTCAGTACCGGCAAGCGCGCCAATGTCGAGGCCGCTGCCAGGGCCGCGGGACAGCCGCTGGCGGCCGTGGAGGTGATCGAGGGCGATCTTGCGGACCTGGACGTCGCCCGACGGGCCGCTGACGCCGCAGACTACGTGCTGCACCAGGCGGCCATCCCGTCGGTGCCGCGCTCGGTGAAGGATCCGATCGCGTCCAACCGCGCCAACATCGACGCCACGCTCAACATGCTGGTCGCCGCGCGCGACGCGGGCGTCAAGCGACTGGTGTTCGCCGGCTCCTCGTCCGAATACGGGGACACGCCCACGCTCCCCAAGCACGAGGAGATGCCGACCAACCCGCTCTCGCCCTATGCCCTGCAGAAGGTCGTTGGCGAGGAGTACCTGCGGCTCTTCACGGCGCTCTACGGCTTCGAGACCGTCAGCATCCGCTACTTCAACGTGTTCGGTCCACGCCAGGATCCGGGCTCGCCCTATTCGGGTGTGATCTCGCTGTTCATCAAGTGGCTCGTCGCCGGCGAGCGCCCAACCATCCACGGCGACGGCGAACAGACACGCGACTTCACCTACGTCGCCAATGTCGTCGACGGCGTGCTGCGCGCCTGCGAGGCGCCGGGAGCGTCCGGTGAAGCGATCAACGTCGCCACCGAGGGCCGCGTGTCGCTCAACGAGTTGCTGCGCGTGCTGCAGGGGATCATCGGGACGCAGCTCGAGGCGATCCACGGTGAGCCCCGCGTGGGGGACGTGCGTGATTCGCAGGCGTCGATTGCCAAGGCCCGCCGACTGCTGGGCTACGAGCCCAGCGTCCCGTTCGAGGAGGGCCTGCGCCGCACCGTCGAGTGGTTCAGGGACGCTGCGCGCTGAGGGGACGCTCGCCGGCTGCGCCGGCTCGCGGTGACGGGAGGCGACGCTCGCCGGCTACGCCTCGCTCGCGCTGACGGGAGGGGACGCTCGCCGGCTACGCCGGCTTGCGCTGTCGGGATACGGCGCGTTCCCGTACGCGTGACAGTGTGCTGTCCGGGTCCCGACCGGCGTCAGTTCCTCCCGATGCGCGAGCGGGCGATGAATCGAGCTCGCCTCCCGTCCCTCGTGAGGCCGGGGCGAAGCGGAGCCGAGCGTCCCCTCGCGACGGCGCGCAAGCCGGAAGCCCTCCCCGGGTGACACCCCCGACCGCCAAGGCCCCGCAGGTGCCCTCTCCCGAGGGCGTTTTCCGCTGGCACGCGGCTTGGACTCCGGCAGGCAAGGGGGAACCATGATGGTGAAGGTCATACTCGGATCCGCGGCGGGTGGCTTCGTGGCCGCCGGCCTCGCGCTTGGTGCGTGGACGATCGTGCAGGTGCGGAGCTCCCCCGCGCCGAACCTGCCTGCCGCCGCGGTGGCGCCCGTCCTGGGCGCGCCCACGGCGACGACCGTCGCGTGCGGGCCGCTGCAGGAGCCGACCGTGGCTCGCGTGCTCGTGAACGGTCAGGAGATGGCGACACTGGCCTGCGTGGACCGGGCGCCGCAGGGCTACGTGTCGTATGCCCCGGCGGGGTATGCGGCCGTACAGCCGCAGGTGGTGACGGTCGCCGCACCGGCGCCCGTCCGGGTGGTCCAGCCGGCCGTCCGCAGCGTGCCCGCGCAAGCGCGGCCCGCGAGGCAGGTCGTCTATCGCGACGCGGAAGACGAGGTGGTGCGCTACGAGCCCGATGCGCGTCAAGGGCGATCCGTGGCGAAGACCGCGATGATCATCGGCGGCAGCGCCGGCACCGGCGCCGGCGTCGGGGCCATCTTCGGTGGCAAGAAGGGCGCCCTCATCGGCGCAGCCATCGGCGGCGGTGCGGCGTCGATCTACGAGGCGTCGAAACGGTAGGCGCGCTCGGCCTCACCTCGCCCGCCTCGCGGGGACGGGAGGGGCGCTCGGCCTCACTTCGCCCGGCCTCGCGGGGGACGGGAGGCGTCGCTCGCCTGCTTCGCGGTCTCGCGGTGACGGGAGGCGAGGCTCGCTGCACTCGCGACTCGCCGCGACGGGATGCGCTCGGCCGCTTCGCCCCTCCTCGCGGCGACGGGACACGGGTGTCACGCCGACTTCGCTGACGACAGTTCGCACGAACGGGATCCCTTCGTCATCGCGAGCGCGGCCGCGGCCGCCGGGCGCAGTCCGTGTGACACCCGTATCCCGTCTGCGCGAGGCTGCGAAGTGGGCGAGCGCCCCCTCCCGTCCCCGCGAGGCGGGCGAAGCGGGGCCGAGCGCCCCTCCCGTTGCCGCGAGGCTGCGAAGTGGGCCGAGCGCCCCCTCCCGACCCGGCGAGTCGCGAGTGCAGCGAGCCCCGCCTCCCGACAGGCGCCGTGACCGAGCGCCCCCTCCTGCCTCCGACGTCAGCGTCCCTTTGCCGACGCATCCAGGGCGAAGCTGAAGACGCGTCCGTTCGCCGTTCCCGCCATCACCGCGACGTACTGCTTGCCGTCCAGCTCATACGTCACCGGCGTCGCCACGCCCGGCATCGTCTGCGTCTCCCACAGCGTCTTGCCCGTCGCCGGGTCCAGCGCCATGAACTTGCCGCCGCCATCGCCCACGAAGATCAGGTTGCCCGCCGTCGAGAGCACGCCGCCCGCCGGGTTGAAGTCGATGCGCCACCGCTCCTTCTGCGCCACCGGATCCCACGCCAGGAACCAGCCGCGGCGGCCGGGCAGGGGAGCCGGCGCCGGAGCGGCGGCGGAGCCCGGGGCGTTCGCGGTGGCGGCGGCGCCGGCCGCCTGCCCGAGGCGCGTGCCGGTGTTCCACTGGCCCATCTTGAAGTCGAGCGCGTCGGTGACGACGAAGTTCGAGGCCGTGTCCTGGCCCGGGAAGTAGACCAGGCCAGTCGTCGGGTTGTAGGCCATCGGCGGCCAGTGGTGCGCGCCCACCGGCGAGGGCGAGAGCCGCGCGCCCTTCTTGCCGTACCGCGCCTCGGGCGTCTCGACCGGCCGGCCCGTCTTCGGATCGATGTGCGTCGCCCAGTTGACGTTGGTGAACGGCGCGGCGGAGATGAACTCGCCCGTCAGCCGATCGAGCACGTAGAAGAAGCCGTTCTTCGGCGCCTGCATCAGCACCTTGCGCGGCTTGCCGTTGATGGTGAGCTCCGCCAGGATCATCGTCTGGGCGGCGTTGTAGTCCCAGTCGTCACCGGGTGTCGTCTGGTAGTGCCAGACGTACTGGCCCGTATCGGCACGGAGCGCGACGACGGACGACAGGTAGAGGTTGTCGCCGAAGCCCTGGCTGCGGTGATCGCGGGCCCACGGCGAGCCGTTGCCCGTGCCGACGAACACGAGGTCCGATTCCGGATCGTAGGTGATGCCGTCCCAGGGCGTGCCGCCGCCGCCGTACTTCCACCACTCGCCGCGCCAGGTCTTGACGGCACGCTCCATCGAGCCGTCCTCGAGCCCGAGCGACGGGTCGCCGGGCACCACGTACCAGCGCCACGCCTGCTTGCCGCTCTCCGCGTCGTACGCGGTGAGGTAGCCACGGACGCCGTATTCGCCGCCGCCGTTGCCGATCACCACCCTGCCCTTGACGATGCGGGGCGCGCCGGTGATGGAGTAGTCGGTACCGGGCGGCGTCGTCTGCACGGACCAGACGATCGCGCCGGTCTGCGCGTTGAGGGCGACGAGACGCCCGTCGAGGAGGCCGACGTAGACCTTGCCCTTGTAGATGGCCACGCCGCGATTGACGGGCCCACAGCAGAAGCGCGGGCCGCCTTCGGCGAAGCCGCCCTTGACCAGGCCGGGATCCCACCGCCACTTGAGCGTGCCCGTCTTGACGTCCACGGCGTAGACGACGCTCCAGGTGGACGTGCCGAAGAGCGTGCCGTCCCACACGATCGGCGTCGTCTCGATCTTGCCCTGCGAGCCGACCTCCACGGACCACGCGAGGCCGAGGCGGCTCACCGTGCTCTGGTCGATCTGCTTCAGGGGGCTGTGGTGCGTCTCCTGATAGTCGCGCCCGTAGGTCACCCACTCGCCGTCTGGCGGCTTGAGCAGCGTGGCATCGTCCACCTGGCGCGGCGCCTGGGCTGAGAGGGTGAGGGCCAGACTGGCAGATCCGGCGACGAGCACCGCCGCGTGCCATGCCGACGCGCCCAACAGTCGACGGCGCGAAAGCTGGCCGAGGGCCGAGCGAACGGGCAACCGCATCATGAAACCTCCGAGTGGGATGTTAGCGCAGGTGACGTCAGGTGACGTCAGGTGCGGACGGGTGCGGGCGGGTGCGAACGGGTGCCGGCGGGTGCGGGTGCGCCGGGTACGGCGGGTGCGCCGGGTGCGGCGGGTGCGGGCGGGACTCAGCGCCCGCCCGCTATATCCAGCAGGGCGCCTGTGGTGAACGACGCCTCGTCAGAGAGCAGCCAGAGGATCGCGTGCGCCACTTCCTCGGGCTGGCCCCCGCGCTTCAGCGGGACGAACGCCTTCACGCGGTCGACACGCCCCGGCTCGCCGCCGCTGGCGTGGATGTCCGTGTAGATGAACCCGGGCCGCACCGCGTTCACCCGGATGCCTTCCCCCGCCACCTCTTGTGCCAGGCCGATGGTCAGCGTATCGATGGCGCCCTTGGATGCCGCGTAGTCCACGTACTCGCCAGGCGATCCGAGGCGCGACGCGGCCGACGACACGTTGACGATGGCGCCGCCGTGGCCGCCGCGGGCGGTGGACAGGCGCCGAACGGCTTCGCGGGCGCAGAGGAAGGCGCCGAGGACGTTCGTCCGGAAGATACGCTCCAGCCGAGCGGCATCCACGTCCTCCACGCGGCTCTGCGTCTCGAGCACGCCGGCGTTGTTCACCAGCCCGGCCAGCGGCCCCAGGGCGGCGGTCGCATCGTCGAAGAGGCGCACCACGTCGCCCTCCACGCTCACGTCGGCCTGGACGGCGACGGCCGTGCCGCCCGATTGCGTGATGTCTTCGACAACCCGCGCCGCCGCGGCTTCGTCGCGGCGGTAGTTCACACACACCGCGTAGCCACGCACCGCGGCCAGCCGTGCGGTGGCGGCGCCGATGCCGCGGCTGCCGCCCGTGACGATGAGCATGCGTGAGCGTGGGGTGGTCATGTGGCGAAGCACTCACACGCCGGATCGCGGGACCCGGCCGGCCAGCATCTCTTCGACGGCGTCAGGTGGGAATGGCGGACCCAGCAGGCTGGGTGTCTGCTGCTCGGCGCGGAACAGCTCACAGATGAAGCCCATGCGGTCGTGCAGACGGCTCCAGTTGCGCGCACCCTGTGTCCGCAGGCGCGTCAGGTCGTCGTCGAAGCGGCGGAGCAGCGCGATGAGATCCGAGTTGGTCAGCTGCTGAAGCGCGGGAGGGATTTGGTTCGGCCAGGGGATGTCGTCCCCGCCGAGGGGAAGCACGCGCCCGCCTGGCAGGGAGAGCTGCATGTTGAGCCGTGTGGCCAGGCACTGCCAGTCCTCCTGGATCGCGGCGCGCACGCGCTCGCGTGTGACGCCCAGAGGGCCGAGAAAGCGGAAGGCCAGCCGCACGGCCAGCAGCCGGCCAATTCCCTCGGTGACCATCTCCGCAACCGGTGCGTTCATGGCGCCCTGGATGTCGTCCTGCAGTCGGGTCTGTTCGTGCAGCCCGATCTGGCAGTTCGCGAGGAGGATCAGCTGCGCCTTCGCGGCGGGCGCGTCCTCGGCGGCGGCGGCCGCGTAGTTCCGGAACGCGAGGCGCAGCACATCCTGCCCGTCTTGGTCGGACGGGCCGGGCCGGAGCGTCGCCACGAACGCGTCGAGGCGCTCGTCGCGCGTGGCCGTGGGCCCCGCCATGACCTCGACGAAACGGACGAACAGCGGGGCGAGCTCCGCGAACACCTTGCGGTTGCCGTCCGCCACTTCCGCGCTCACGCGGGCAATGGTGGCGCGCGCCTGCTCGAAGACGTCGATCTTCGCGGCGGTGTGCCGGTAGATGAAGGCGAACACCGGGCCCACCCGCGGCCGCAGGCGGGCGCCGTCGCGGAGAAGGCCGAGCAGGAGGCGTGGGACTTCCTCGTCGCGAATGGAGATCCCCGCCGTTCTGGACGCCCACGTCGCGAACGTGGACCAGTTCGCGCTCCCGGGATGAATCACGGCCGCCAGGTCCGCGGACAGCAGGTGGTAGCACTGGGTGATCAGGAGATTGCGCAGCACCGGATCCGAGCTCTGGGCGATGCGGGTGACGTCGTCCAGGGTGACCCGGGCGGTGGCTGCCGGCATGGGCGGAACCTTAGCAAGGGAAGTGAGAAGTGAGAAGTGAGAAGTGAGAAGTGAGAAGCAGCGGAGGCGATAATCGAGGTTGTGGCTGGTGATGCGGCTGACGTTCTGATTCTGGGTGCCGGGCCGGCGGGGTGTACGGCGGCGCGGCTGCTGGCGCTCTGGGGGCATCAGGTGCGGCTGATCGCGAAGCCGCATGCCGCGGGCGCTGTCGGGCTCGCGGAATCGTTGACGCCCAGCTGCGGCAAGTTCTTCGACCTGCTCGGCATCCGCGACGCCATCGATGCCGCGGGCTTCGTGCCCACCACGGGCAACACGGTCTGGTGGGGCAGCTCCACGCCGCGCGTCGAGACGTTCGCGGACGGTGCGTGGGGCTGGCAGGTGACGGCGCCGCGGCTCGAAGGGGTGATGCAAACGGCGGCCGCCGAGGCGGGCGTGCGCATCGAGGAACGGCTGCTGACGCCGGACGACGCGGAGGGCTTGCCCGGCCGGGTTCGGATCGACTGCACGGGCCGTGCGGGCGTGTTGGCCCGCTCGCGCGCGGGACGCGTGGCGGAGCCAGGCCACCGGACGGTCGCGTTGTCGGCGGTCTGGCGACGCGAGGGCGCCTGGCCCCTGCCAGACGCTTCCCACACCCTGATCGAGTCGTACGCCGATGGGTGGGCGTGGTCCGTGCCCATCGATCGCAACCGCCGCGCGGTGGCGGTGATGGTGGATCCGCGGACCTCGTCACTGGCCCGCGGCGATGGCGCGCTGGCCACCTACCTGGCCGAGTTGCAGAAGACCACCCGGTTTCGCGAACTGCTCTCGGGCGCGGCCCACGAGGGCGGGCCCGTGGGGTGGGACGCTTCGATGTACCACGCGGCCCACTATGCCGGAGACGACTGGCTGGTGGCCGGCGACGCGGCGTCGTTCGTGGATCCCCTGTCCTCCGCGGGCGTCAAGAAGGCGCTCGCCTCGGGCTGGCTGGCCGCCATCGTCGCGCACACGTCGCTGACCAACCCGGCGATGGGCCCGGTGGCGCGGCAATTCTTCGCCGATCGCGAGGCGGAGATGTACGCGAGCTTCCTGGCCTTGACGAAGATCTACCTCCACGAGGCTGCGATGGGCCAGGCCCATCCGTTCTGGGCGGAGCGGGCGGAGGCCCGGGAGATCGACGAGCGGCGGGCACGCCAGGCCCGGGAACGGGCCGCGGTGGAAGCCGCGTACGCGCGCCTGCGCGCCGCGCCGGAGCTGGCGGCGTCGCGGGGGCCGCACGTGCGGATCGATCCGCGACCGGCCATTGGCGGTTCCACCATCGTGCTCGAGCCGCGCCTGGTGACCGACGACGACCCGACCGGCGTCCGGTTCCTGCACGACGTGGACGTGGTGACGCTGGTCGAGCTGGCGCCGTCGTACCGCCAGGTGCCCGATCTGTTCGAGGCGTGTGTCCGCCGGGCGGGCCCGATGGACCTGGCCGCGTTCCTCACCACCCTGGCCACGGCCGTCGCGCGGGGATGGCTGGTGCTGGCCCCAGCCAACGGGTCCCGGCCCCCGTCGAACGGCCCGGAAGTGTGATAAAAGTGAGCAACTTACATGCGTAACCCTGCACTCGGACGAGTGGCCCTCACCGCAGTGGCGTGCGCCTTCACCATGACGCTCGCCGCCCGCGCGCAGCAGGCGCCGGCTGCTCCTGCTCCCGTCGCTGCACCCCCTGCTGAGGAAGGCATCCCCATCACCAGTCAGGCCGTCATCAAGGCCTGCGGATCCTGCCATCGGCCCGACGACAAGGGGCAGATGACCCGCATCTCGTTCCAGCGCAACACCCCCGAGGGGTGGCAGGACACGATCCGGCGGATGATGGCGCTGAACGGCCTCAAGATGGATCCGGCCGTCGGCCGCGAGGTCGTCAAGTACCTGTCCGACAACCTGGGACTCGCTCCAGAGGAGGCCAGGCCCGCGGCCTACGAGGTGGAGCGGCGGGTGGTCGTGGACGAGGCCGCGTTTGCCGTGGACGACGTGAAGGGCGTGTGCAACGCCTGCCACTCGCTGGGCCGCGTCGTCTCCCAGCGCCGGACGCGCAGCGAGTGGGAGTTGCTCATCGCCATGCACCGAGGCTGGTACCCGCTCGTGGACCGGCAGGTGTATCGCCGCATGGGCCCGGCGCCGCGGGATCGGGGCCCGGACGGGCGCCCGCCCGACACGCGGCATCCCTCGGAGAAGGCCATCGACTACCTGTCGCAAACCTACCCGTTCCAGACGGCGGCATGGGCCTCGTGGGCGGCGACCAAGCGTTCGCCGCGACTGGAAGGGACCTGGGCGCTGAGCGGCCACGAGGGTGGCAAGGGGCCCGTCTACGGCCGCGTGGTGGTAACGGCGGTGCCCAACGCGCCGGACGAGTTCACGACCGAGACGACATTCACGTATGCGCGGACCGGCGAGCAGGTGAGGCGGACCGGCCGGACGATGATCTACACCGGCTACCAGTGGCGCGGGCGCGCCACGACGGGCGCGGCCGACTCGCCCGTCTTCAAGGAAGTGATGTTCGTGGACCGCGACTGGCGCGGCATCGACGGCCGCTGGTTCACCGGCGGTTACGACGAGATCGGGATGGACGTGCAGCTGCGACGCGTCGGCACCGAGATGACCGTGCTCGGCGCGGATCGGGCCGGGCTGCGAAAGGGCGGCACCGGGCAGACCGTGAAGATCTACGCGTTGAACGCGCCGTCGAGCGTCCAGGCCAGCGACGTGGACCTCGGCCCCGGCGTCACCGTCACCTCGGCCAGCGTGGCGAGCGACGTCATCACGGCCACGGTCTCCGTGGCCGACACCGCCGCCGTGGGCCCGCGCGATGTGTTCATCGCGGGCACGATCAAGCCGGGCGCGGTGGTGGTGTACGACAAGGTGGACCATATCCGCGTCTCGCCGGACTGGAACATGGCGCGCACGGGCGGCGTCAACTTCCCGAAGATGTACGCGGCGTTCGACGCGTGGGGCTACATGAACGGGCCTGACAAGCGGCCGAACACCCCGGACGACATCCGGATCGATATCGTGGACGCCACCTGGAGCATGGAGGAGTACACGGCCACCCTCAACGACGACGACATCAAGTTCGTCGGCGCGGTCGAGGCGACGACCGGGAGGTTCACGCCGAACCTCGAGGGGCCGAACGAGCTGCGCAGCGGCCAGCGCAACAACATCGGCGACGTGTGGGTGGTGGCCACCTACACCGCCGGCGGCACGCCGCTTCGCGGGCGCGCGCACCTGCTGGTGGCGCCGCCGGTCTACATGCGCTTCGATTCGTCGGTCATTTCACGATGAGCGCCGCAGGGAACTCCTCGTCGTCCGAACGCACGATGGCGCCGGTCGAGCCGACCGGCCCGGTGGCTCCGGGGATCTCGCCGGGCGTGGACACGCTCGTGCGCCTCGGGGAGTTCCACCGGTTCGACGCCGCTGGCGAACGGTTCGGCTACATGGTGCCGAGCGCGGCCGTGTTCGCCTTCGACGCCTGCGCCTCCGCCCTGGCCGACGCCCTCGGCGACGGTCCTCGCACCATCGGCGACCTCGTCGCATCGCTGGAGGGACGGTTTCGGCCCGACGAGGTGTGGGACACGCTCGGCGAGCTCTATCGCGTGCGCGCCATTCACGAAGCGAAGGCGCCCGCCCCCGCGCCGACCATCCTGCCGCTCACCGTCATCCCGCTCCAGACGCTGGTGGTGAACGTCACCAACCAGTGCAACCTGAGCTGCGAGTACTGCTACGAGTACGGCGAAGACAAGATCGTCGACACCGAGAACGGCCAGCAGCCGAAGTTCATGAGCGAGGAGACGGCGCGCGAGGCCATCGATTTCGCCCTGCGTGAGAGCGGCACGACGGCCATGGTGACGTTCTTCGGCGGCGAGACGCTGATGAACTTCCCGGTGCTGAAGAAGACCGTGGCCTACGCGCGCGCCCGCGCCGCCGAGGTGGGCAAGGCCATCGACTTCAGCTTGACGACCAACGCCACGCTGCTCAAGCCGGACGTCATCGACTTCCTGGCCGACGAGCGCATCGGCGTCACGATCTCGATCGACGGCCCGCAGGAGATTCAGGACAAGTTCCGCGTCTTCCACAACGGCAAGGGCAGCTACGACCTGGTCGCGCCGAAGATCAAGGCGCTGCTGGCCCGGCACCGGTCACGGCCGATTGGTGCGCGCGTCACGCTGACGCGCCAGACCCTGGACGTGATGACGATCTACCGCCACCTGCACGACGAGATGGGATTCTGGGAGGTCGGCTTCGCGCCGGTCACCACGGCGCCGCAGCGTGGCCACGCGATCAGCGACAGCGGGTTCGATCACCTGCTGAGCCAGTTCCGCCTCCTCGCGCAGGACTTCCTGCAGGCGGCGCTCGCGAACCGGCATCACGGCTTCTCCAACGTCCGCGAGACGCTGCAGGAGATTCACCAGGGGCACGCCAAGGCCTATCCCTGCGGGGCCGGCATCGGCCTGCTCGGCGTCGCCACCGACGGGAACGTGTCGCTCTGTCACCGGTTCGCCGGCTCCGAGGCGCACAGCTTCGGCTCGGTGACCGGGGGCGTGGACCGCGGGAAGCAGGCCGCGTTCCTCGACGCGCACCACATCAACCACAAGACCGACTGTCAGTCGTGCTGGGCGCGGCCCATCTGCGCCGGGGGCTGCTACCACGAGGCCCACACCCGCTACGGTTCGACGACCGGCCCCAACCTGCACTACTGTGAGTGGATTCGCGGCTGGACCCACACGTGCCTGGAAATCTATGGCGAGCTGGCGGTGAAGAACCCCGGTTTCCTTCGCCAGTTCGATGGAGCAGACGATGAAGCATCTCAACGCCATTAACCGCAAGGCCGCTCGCGTCGAGGCCGTGACCGAGGTCGGCGACGTGGTCGCGCTGCAGCAGGGTGGGCAGCCGCCCCAGCAGCCCGAGGGGCCGCACATCCCACCGGGCTGCTCGATCGTGTTCTCGCCCGGCTGGGAAGCGGACCGCACGGGCGGGACCGCCGGCCTCTGCCAGCCCGTGGAGCGCGATCTCTTCGACTGCCACATGGGGTGCTACTGGCCGGCGCAGGTGCCCGACCAGTTGAATCACGCGCCCGACTGGACGGCGAAGTGCGCCGCTGCCCAGAAGGACTGGCGCAAGATCGACCTGGTCTTCCCGGGCTGACCGCGATGAGACGAGTACTTGGAGTCGTGCTCGCCGGCGTCGCTGCCGGCGCGCTGACGTTGTCCGCCCAGGGCAAGCCGGCCGCCCCCACGGTGAGTGCCGGGAACGGCAAGATCTTCATCGGGACCTACAAGGGCGAGATCCAGATCTTCGACGAGGCGACGGAGAAGCTCGAGGACAGCATCGTTCTCAAGACGGGCCTGCCACGATCGCTCACGCCGTCGGCGGACCGCACGCGGTTCTACGTGCTCGATTCCACCTTCGAAAAGCTCGAGGTCGTGGACATCGCCACGCGCAAGACCCTCAACACCTACCAGCTCAGCACCGGCAACAAGCACACGCGGGTCACCAGTCTCAGCGCCGATCCGCTCAACCGCTTCCTCGTCCTGCTCACCCGGACGGCGACCAAGCTCGTCGATCGGTGGGAGATCGGGCCGCCCACGCTCAACCAGTTCGACCTGGCCAGCGGGCAGATCACGCGGACAATCCCCTGGCCGCGCAACGAGGAGCGGGAGACCGCCAACCTCCGATTCTCGCCGGACGGGAAGTTCCTCTACGTCTTCGGTGACGAGGTCATCGTCCTCGAGACCGAGAAGTTCACCGAGGTGGAGACCTGGCCGTACGCGCAGCCGGCCGAAGGCGGCCTGGGCCGCATCAACCTCGGCCCCGTGCACGACTTCTACGACGCCCCCGGCACGTTCACCGGGCTCTTCACCATGCAGGATCCCATCCAGAAGCGCCGGATCATGGGCATCGGGAAGGTGGATCTCACCGCGCGCAGGATCGACTTCCGCCCGATCGGGCCGGCCGAGCAGGTGTCGTTCGCGCAGGCGCCGGACCGCAAGCGCGCCTACGGCATCAAGAGCGACATCGGGCGCTACGAGTTCTGGACCTTCGACCTCGAGAAGGCCACGGTCATCAGCCGGCAGGAATTCAATGGCCGGCCCCGCGTGGTCCCGCGCGTGAGCTCCAACGGCAAGGTCATCTACGTCTACATCGCCGGCGAGACCATCGATCTCTACGACGCCGCGACGTACCGGTACCTGCGCACCATCCACATGGGCGCGGATCAGACCACCGAGCTGTTCGTCGTGCCTCCCGCCGGCGCGACGCCCGGCGCCCGCTGAGGGCGTCGTGACCTCACGGCCCGCCGCCGATACCGATCTGCGGCGGGCGTTCGCCTACCTCGCGCCGTACTGGCGCCGCCTCGTGCTGGTGATGGCCATCAGCCTCGTCAGCACCGGCCTCTCGCTCGTCACCCCCTATCTCAGCAAGGACCTCGTCGATCGCGCGCTCGTCGGGCGCGACCTGGCCGCGCTCCAACGCATCGTGCTGCTGTTCGCCGTCCTCGGCGTCTCGAGCTACGCGCTGAACGTCGTGAGCGGCCTCCGCTACACGCGCGTGTCCGCTGAGATCCTGTTCGACATGCGCCTGGCGCTCTACGAGCACCTGCAGCGGCTGTCGCCACGGTTCTACGCCCGCACCCGGATGGGCGACATCGTCGCGCGCATCAACAGCGACATCGGCGAGATCCAGCGTGTGGCGGCCGAGGCCGCGCTGGCGTGGGTGGGGAACGTCCTGTTTCTCGTCGGCTGCGCCGTGATGCTGGTGTGGCTCGACTGGAAGCTCGCCCTGTTCACGGCAGGCGTGATGCCGATCAGCCTGGCGGCGCTCGTCTACTACCGGCGGCGCCTGGAGGCCCGCGTGGCGACGGTCCGCCAGAAGAGCGCGGACATCGGCAGCTTCCTCATCGAGACGCTGCAGGCGCATACGCTGGTGGTGGCCTCGAACGCGCAGCGGCGCGAGGCCGGGCGCTTCCGCCGGCTGAACGACGCCTTCATCGACGCCCTGATGGGCATGCAGCGCGTCAGCTACCTCGCCGGTGGGCTTCCCGGCCTGATTCTCTCGCTGGGAGCCTCCGCCGTGTTCCTCTACGGCGGCTGGCGCGTCGTCGAGGGCACCCTCACGCTGGGCACCTTCGCGGCGTTCATCGCCTACCAGATGCGCGTGATGGCGCCGGTCCAGGCGCTGATGGGGTTGTACGCCGCCCTCGCCACGGCCAAGGTGTCGTGGCACCGCGTGCTCGAGCTGCTGGATGCGCCGGTGGACGTGATCGAGGCGCCGACGGCCCGTGCGTTGTCGGCGGTGGATGGGGCCCTGCGCTTCGAGCACGTCTCGCTCACCACGGACCGCGGCGTCACCGTGCTCGACGACGTGAGCTTCGACTGCGCGGCCGGACATTCGGTGGCGATCGTGGGGGCGAGCGGCAGCGGGAAGTCCACCATCGCGGCGCTGGCGCTCCGCCTGATCGATCCCGACACGGGGACAGTCAGGCTCGACGGCGTGGACCTGCGCGACATCCGCCTGGCCGATCTCCGCCGCCACGTCGTGCTGGTCGAGCAGGAGCCAGTGCTGCTCCACGCCACGATTGCCGAGAACCTGCGGTACGGCCTGGTGGACGATGACCGGGCTCCCCTGTCGCCCGTGGAGCAGCAGGCCGCGCTGAGGAAGGCCGCGGAAGCAGCGGGCGTGGCAGCCTTCATTCAGAGCCTGCCGAAACAGTACGACACGGTGGTGGGTGAACGCGGCCTCCAGCTCTCGGCTGGGGAGCGACAGCGGCTGGCCCTTGCGCGCGCGTTCCTCGCCAATCCGTCGGTGCTGGTCCTCGACGAGCCGACGGCGGCGCTGGACCCCGTCTCCGAGCGCGCCGTGGTGGACGGCTACCGCGCGGTGATGCGCGGACGGACCACCCTGATCATCTCGCACCGCCGCGACGTGGCGATGAGCGCGGACCACGTCGTGGTGCTGCACGGCGCACGTGCCGTGCAGGTGGGCCGCCCCGACGAGTTGATCCTGCGCGACGGGCCGTTCGCAGACCTGTTCGGCGCCCCGACGGGCGAGCTGTCTGGCTGACGCTCCGGATCAGGGCCCGATGCGACGAATCTCGATCCGTGGCGGGCGGCTGGCCCGGTTGTTGGCGTAGAAGAGGTCCCAGAACGGCCACGGCCCCAGTGCGTCGTTCACGAACAGGAAGAGCTGACCGCTTTTCCTCGATGTGAACTCGACCTCGGTCGCGTCGATCGGGTGGTGCTCGGCGGTCATGTTTCCGATGCGCGCCATCGGCACGAACCACTGCGCGGACAGCATGCGGCGGAAGGGAAGTGCCGGCCCGAACACCAGCGGGTTCCGCCCCGTGCTGAACCCTGCCGGGTCGTCCACCGGGTACCGGGGGCTGCCGTCCTGCCATTCCGCGCCCGAGAGATCGAGCGTCACCCGATAGCGCGACCCGTCCAGGATGGGGACTCCCGTGGGGAAGCACAGGGCCCGGTTGTCGAAGTCGTCGACCAGCCAGACGCCGGGGCCCTGTGGTGATCGCTCGGTGGACGTCTCGCGGCAAACCTGGCCCGTAGCGCTGGCGATCGCGAAGACCGCGCGATTGGCCGTGCCCGCGATGACCAGCAGCACCGCGAGGAGCGCGCCGAGGCCGAACACGAACGGGAAGACGGTGTGCGCAAAGGTGCGCACCACCGCCAGATAGAGTGGGTTCGTCCGAAGCCGGTAGACGAGACCGCCAGGCGGCGTGGCCGGGGGCACCTGCCTGGGCGGGGCGAGCACCGTGCCGTCCCAGATCGCGCGCATGCCGTCGCCAATCCCGCGCTGCAGGCGTCCGCTCGTGAACAACAGCAGCACGAGCAGCACGGCGCCGAGGGCGAGCTGCACAGGTCCCTCGACGTAGTACGCCACCCAGGTCTGGAGGGCACCCGGCAGGAATCCCCCGGCCGTGTCGATGACGGCCGAGATCGCGCGCGACTGCCCCTGGATCAGCAGCCCCTGTCCGGGCGACATCAGCAGCGGCGGCAGCACGAGCGCCGTCGTCAGCAGCACCGTCGCGAAGTACACCACGCGCCGCTTCCAGATGTCGTTCCACACACGCTCCTGCGTGGCGGCCCGCGCCTCGGCCTGCGTGGGATGCTCGTACGGGTTCTCCTGCTCGACGATGGTCCCGGTGCGGTTCCCGTTGCCCTCGCCGTCATCGAGCACCACCGCGTACCGTGGCGGCAACACGACCGGGGCGTAGTCGTCGCGGCCGCCCGCGATGCGGCGGAAGACACTCTCGTGGATCTTCGGCCTCGGCACGGGGGCCTCCGACGCCGGGCCCGTCAGCGCCGCGATGCGCCGCGGGTTGTACCGGTAGTAGACGCCAAGCCCGCGGCGCGAGTCGTAGAGGGGGCCGTGCGGATCCGCCCGCGACGCCCAGTCGTTCAGCCGATGCGGATGCAGCCGGAGACCCTGTTTCCGGGCCTCGGCCGCCATCCACCGAAGCGGGACGTGCGCCAGCGAGTCGTCCGGGTAGCCGCCGCCGACGTTGGAGTGCACGCCGGCAAACCACACCTGCGTGACGCGCTCGTCGTCCGTGTGTGCGACCTCAGGCTCGCTGCGCTCGTCGAGCAGCACGGGATGGAACGTGTGGCGCTCGTCATCGAGCGCAATCGCGTGACAGACCTTGCGGACGCTGCCGGGCGCCACCTGCTCGGACATGGACAGCGGCCACACCCACTGATCCCAGCCGCGCGTCATCTCGTCGATGGGAAGGCCGTACGCGTCGACCGTGTCCCACAGCCCCAGGAACTGGATGTCCGGCCTCGCGTGTGCCGACGCATCGTACGCCGGGAGGCCCCACACGCGGTCCCACAGGCGGAGCGACCAGTCACGGACCGCGCGCAGCGGGCCCACCAGTCCACCTGTCGTGTTGAACTTCCGGCGGTAGGTGCGATACGCCCACCGCGCCTGCCGGTCGAGCTCGCGGCCGCGCACGCCGGTGATGAGGCCCTGATCCGCGATGAGGCCCGCGAGCACCCGGATCGTGAAGGCACCGCGGCTGAACCCGAAGGCGTAGATCCGATCGGCCGCGCGTGTGGGCGATCCTGGCACGTAGTTCCGGCAGGCGAACTTGTAGAGATCCAGGACGTTGCCCTTCAAGCCGACGCCCATGCCGCCGCCGAGGAGCGCGAGTGGCTTGAACGAGGACGTGCCCACGCCGTTGCTGTAGAGCGCGACCTGATCGCTCGACGTGAGATCGATGGCCTCGTACATCCGCCAGACGTTCGTCTTCATCAGCTTGGCGGCGCTGTTGCCGGTGCCGTCGGACAGCAGGACGATGTTGCGGGCGGTGGCCGTCTGGGTGTCCGGCATACACACTCCTCTGGAGAAGGGCAGGTCCCGCGACGGGGGCGCCGCGGATTGTACACGAGCGGGTCGGCCCGCCCTCATCGGCTCGCGTAAGATCGGTCGATGCGCTCGCCGTCCGGCACGATCCGTGTCGACGACTTCCGCCCCGCCACAGGACAGGGCATTCGCATCGTCGTCGTCGACAGCGGCGTGCACGCCCTGCATCCCCACGTCGGAGGCGTGGCCGGAGGCGTGAGCGTGTCGCCGGCCGGCGACCTCGGAGACGACCATGTGGACCGGCTCGGGCACGGCACCGCGGTCACGGCGGCCATTCGGGAGAAGGCTCCGGGCGCCGACGTGCTGGTGGCGCGGGTATTCGATCGCCGGCTCGACACCACCGTCGAGGCGCTCCTGAGCGCCATCCGCTGGGCCGTCGGCAGGCGCGCGCATCTGGTCAACCTGAGCCTCGGCACCGCCAACCAGCGGCATGGAGACGCGTTGCAGGCCGTCGTGCGGGAGGCCGTCGCCGCTGGGACATGGGTGGTGGCGGCCGGCGAACAGGAGGGCACGCGGTGGCTGCCCGGCAGCCTGGACGAGTCGGTGAGCGTCACGCTGGACTGGACCCTGCCGCGCGATGCGTGCGTGCTGGTGCCCCGCGCCGCGGGCGCGCCAGCGGTGCGCGCCTCCGGACTCCCGCGGCCCGTACCAGGCGTGCCTCCCGAGCGGAACCTGAAGGGCCTGAGTTTCGCCGTCGCCAACGCGACGGGGCTACTGGCGCTGCTGCTCGAGCGCGAACGCCCGATCCTGTGAGGGCTTGGCTGCCTCGAGCGGCACGCGCGCATCGGTGTAGATGGCCGTGAGCTGCGTGCCGGTGATCTCGAGCGCCGAGGGCCGGCCCTTGTACGCGCTCGTCAGCATGCCGGTGTCGATGAGGACGATGGCGCTGCCCAGGCGCGTGAGGATCCGCCGTTCACCAACCGGGGTGTGGCCGACGACAATGCGGGTGATGCCGTTCTTCGAGAAGAAGCCGGCCACGGGCTCGCGGAGCGTGGCCTCCGGCGCCGCCGCGTAGCCGCGGTACCAGAGGGGGCCGCCCTCCTTCAACAGGTGCCACTCGGCGATCCGGATGATCTCCGCCGCCTGCTTGAGGAACTCGATGTCGAAGCCGCGCAGGTCCGGCGTCTCGCCCGCCTCCTTGGCCGTCGCCATCACGGCGTTGACCGCGCGTATCTCACCCGCCGCGACCTCGAGCAGCTCGGTGAGATCGAAGAAGGGGAGCGCCAGCTTCGCGGCGACCGCCCGCTCGACGAACCGATCCATCTGCGCGATCTCGCGGCGCACCTGGGCGTCGATCGCGTCCACATCCAGATCGGGGCCTGCCGGGTCGGGGCCCGCGTGCATGAACAACGTGCCGTTGACGCGCGCCGCGACGCGCTTGTCGCGCAGCCATTTCCCGTAGCGGCCCCTCGGGAGGAACGCCTCGCGGTACTCGAGCCATCCGAGGGGATGCTCCGCCATCCAGTGGTCCCGCGTCTGCGCGTAGACGTCCGGAACCACCGCGCGCGCCTTGACGCGGGCGGCCGCGAGATCCGCGTACTGCGCCCACGCGCGCTCGCGGCGCGCCTCCGATTCGGCGTCGGCGAACGTCGCGTAGATCTCCGCGGTCACGTCTCGCTGCTCGCCCACGAGGTTCATCACCTCGTGGTTGCCGAGCAGGGTGATGACGCGGCCGCCGGCCTTCTGCGCCTGCGGCTCGATCGCCATCAGGAGGTCCAGGACCGGGCGGACGCCCGCGCCGCGATCGGTGTAGTCGCCGGTCTGGACGAATGTGGCCCTGCCGCCGGACCAGCGCCGCGAGGCGTCGAGCAGGTTCGCGGCCTGCATGATGCTGACGAACTCGTCGATCGCCCCGTGGATGTCGCCGATGGCGACGACGCGGGCGGGCTGGGCGGCCGGCGCTGCGCCGAGCGCCAGGATGGCGACGAGCGAGAGGGGAGGGAGCAGCCGGCCCATGGTGCGAGTTCGAGGGTAGCAGATCCCAGCGTAGGTTGCCCACGGCTGCCGCAGTTTTCGCAAGAATCACCTTGGTGGCAGAAATCACTTGCATTTTGGAGTGCTTGAACGTACTCTTTGGTGCAGGCAATGGCCGCTGACAGGGAGGCAGGGGAGCTTATGGCGCTGCTCGGCGTCGATGAAACCCGGATGGCACTCACGTTGGGACGCCGGACCGGCAGTCGTATCCGGATCCTGCACGCCAGCACGAGCAGCACGGCGACGGTGGCGCCGCGCCCCACGACGGAGCGGCGCCGCGATGACCGGCTGTCGCCCGATCAGACCCGCTGGGCCGAAGCCGCCCGGCTGAGGCCAGGCTTCGACGTCCGGGTCGTGGACATCGGCACGCGCGGCGTGCTCATCGAAGCCCCGACGCGGCTGCACATCGGCACGCGGGTGGAACTGACGCTCTTCGCTGCTGACACGCCCACACGTCTCGAGTTGATGGGGATGGTGCGTCGCTGTCACGTGTCGAGTCTGAACCCGATCACCTACCGGGGCGCGCTCGAGTTCAGCCAGCCCATCGAAGTGCAGGTCCTGCAGCCGTTCCTGTCCGCCGCAGCCCTGAGCGCCTGAATCTCCGGCGCGGGCCCCGATCGCCTCGCGACCGGGTAACCGCGGTTGCCCACGCGTTAACTCGCGTTGCCGTCGCCGCAGCCGGAAACGGACGGGTTTCCCCAGCCCGCTCCGCACATGGGTAACCGCGGTTGGCACGTCCTGGCCTCCCGGTCCGTACGACGTTTTCGCCAATCCTCTCGTAAGCCTCGCGTCCGCTGACGCTTGCGGGCCGCGCCCGCCGGCGGTGCCCGCCTTGCTCCCCTGTCCAGACGACCGGACCCCGCTGGGCGTTGGCTAGGCGCCCTGACCTCCGCTCAGTCCCTGCCCGGCGGGGCCGGTTCTTCCGCACCACAGGTGCAACAGGAGGACCCATGATCACGAACGTTCTCGCACGCGTCCTGGTCGGCGTACTGCTCATCGTCTCGGCGACGCCCGTGGCCGCCCGGCAGGCGCCCCAGACCGCAGCCCGCGCCGCGGCTGCCGTGGACATCAACACCGCCTCCGTCGCGGATCTCGAAGGGCTCCCCGGTATCGGCCGGCGCACCGCCGAGCGCATCGTCGAGCACCGGCAGAAAAACGGCGCGTTCAAGAAGATCGAGGAGCTGATGAACGTGCAGGGCATCGGCGAGAAGAGCTTCCTCCGCCTCAAGCCGCTCATCACGGTGGCGCCACCCAAGACGGAGAAGGCGGGTGCGCCCCGATCGTGATCGCGGCGTCGCGCTGACCGACGTGCTGCTCGCGCTGGCGCTGACCGCCCTGGTGTCGGCGACCACCATCCCGGTGGTCGCCGGCGCGATGGAACGCGAACGCACCACGCTCGGCGCGCAGTTCGTGGCCGCGCGCGTCGCGCACGCGCAACTGGAAGCCCTGAGACGTGGCGTCTCGGTGGCCCTCCAGTTCGAGGTTGGCGCCGAGGACACCACGCTCCGGATGTTCGCGGACGGGAACGGCAACGGCGTGCTGCGCAGCGAGATCGACGCCGGCATCGACCAGCCCCTGGGCCCGGGTGAGCGTCTCGGCGTCCACGCGCAGGGGGTGTCGACGCGCATCAACCAGCGTGTGCCGGACCCGGGCGGGACCGGATGGCTGGAGGCAGGCAGCGACCCCTTGCGCATCGGGTCCACGACGATCGTGTCGTGCGCGCCGACGGGAAGCCTGACGAGCGGGACGATCTACGTGGCGTCCAGCGGTGGCCCGCAGATGGCCATTCGCATCACGGGCAGCACCGGCCGCGTGCGGGTGCTGCGGTTCGAGCCGGCCAGGGCGGCGTGGCTGCCGTGAGCGCCCACACGGAACGCCGGCGCGCCCGGCGCGCCGGTCCGACACATGCCGGCTGGCATCCGGACGCGGTCCTCCGGCCCGGGTTGCTGGTCCGACTCGTGAACATCGGCCCATACGGCGCGCTGGTCGAGTGTCAGGCTCGGCTGCGGCCTGGCCGGGTGGCCGAACTGCAGTTGATGACGACTGCCGCAGACCGCAAGCAGATCGTTCGGGGCCGCGTCGAGCGGTGCCAGGTGGTCGCCCTCTGCCCGTTGTCGTTCCGTGGAGCCATCGCCTTCGATACGGTGCTGCACGTCGACGCCGACGGGTAGTGACTACCCGAGGTAAGCACAGCCGGAACTCGATGGGTATCGCCTACCCACAGATGACCGGGAGAAGAGCGTGGGCTGGCGGCTAAACACCACTAATTCAGGCAGTTACGACAGTCATGGCGTCTGGCACCACATTTGGAGATTTCTTCAACCATGGAACCCACCGCCCTCGCTCCCCATCGAGTTCCGTCGCGCCGGGCCGACCGGCGCGCCGGACTGCACACCCTGGTTCGACACGTCGCCCGCGCCCTGCCGACGCACGAGGGAGGCCCGGACCTCATGGGCGAGCTGTGCACGCGCCTGGCCGCGCTGGCGAGGGCGCGCCACGTCCAAGTCGCCGAGAACGAGGGCGTGCGCGTCGGGCATCCCATCGTGGCTGCGGACTACGTGGCGTTTGCCACACCCTGGCGCGACGGCAATCGTCAGCCCGTGGTCGAGGCGTCGTTTGCCGCGGGCGCCCGGCCCGACGAGTGGACCTGCCAGCTGCTCGAAAGCGCCGCGTCGCTGGCGGCCATCGTCATGGCCGGCGATCGCGGGCCGGTGTCCACGGCGGCGCTGCGGGGGGCCGACCGCACCGAGTTCGGGCCTCTCATCGGGTCGAGCGAGGTGATGGAGGCGCTGCGGGAGCGCGTCGAGCGCGTCGCGTCCACGGACTTCACGATTCTCATCGAAGGGGAGAGCGGTGTCGGCAAGGAACTGGTGGCCCGGCAGGTGCACGCGTGCAGCCGGCGACGGCATGGGCCCTTCGTGGCGATCAACTGCGCGGCCCTGGTGGAGACCCTGCTCGAAGCAGAGCTCTTCGGCATCGAGGAGCGAACGGCCACCGGCGTCCGCGGCCGGCGCGGCAAGTTCGAGCACGCCGACGGCGGCACGCTGTTCCTGGACGAGGTGTCCGACCTGTCGTTGTCGGCCCAGGCCAAGCTGCTTCGTGCGATTCAGGATCTCACCGTCGAGCGCGTCGGCGGCAGCGGCGGCCGTCGCGTGGATGTCCGCATCGTCGCCGCGACGAACCGGAGCCTTGGCGGAATGGTGGCCAATGGGCTGTTCCGGGCGGACGTGTTCTACAGGCTGAGCGGCGTCGAAGTGCAGGTGCCGCCGCTCAGGTTCCGCAAGTCCGACATCCTCGAGCTGACACAGTACTTCCTCGGGCGGCACCAGGGCCGCGGGCGCTACACGATGACCCCGGCGGCCGTCGACGCGCTGATGGCGTACGACTGGCCGGGCAACGTCCGCGAGCTCGAGCGGATGATCGAAGGGGCCGTGGCCATCGCGGAGTCGCGGCAGATCCGGCTCGACGATCTGCCCGCCAGCCTGCGCGGCGACTACGCGGAGATCGTCATGCCCGCCGCGCAGGACGACCAGACGATGCGCGGCTGGGGGAGCCGGTACGCGCGGCTCATGCTCGAACGGTGCCGGGGCAACAAGCGTGAGGCCTGTCGGCGCCTCTGCATCTCGTATCACACGCTCAACGCCTATCTCGAATACCAGGCTGGGCAGCGATTGCTGACCCGGCGCATGCGTCCGGTGCGGCTGGCCGCCCCGGTCGCCGAGGAGCACCGAGTGTGACGCGGGTGCCCTCGGATCCCCTCGGCGTGCGCATCCGGCGTGCATCGAGGGGTCGGTCGTGCCGACTGCCATCGGCTCAATCCGAACGACGAGGCAAGGGGAGGCGCTCTCGAGGTCATGCGTCGCTCGACAGCGAACGTGTCGGAGGAAAGACCATGACTCACCTGCGCTATCTCGGAGCCCTCACCATGGCCACCGCCTGCCTGGCGGCTGGTGTCCCGGCGGCGTCGGCCCAGACGGGCCAGACGCCGGCGGCGCGAACGATCCGGCAGGGCGACCTGACGTTCACGTCGGCCTCGTCCGGCGGGGAATCCATCCTGGCCGTCGATGCGCCGGGCGTCCGCGTCGAGAAGCGAGCCAGCACCGCGGGCTCGGGCACGATCGTGCTGACCGCTGGTGCCGATCGCGTCGAGGTCACCGTCACCAGGGATCAACTTCGCGTCGCTCGCGGCGGGCGCGTGCGCGTCGTGACCGCCTCTGCCGCGGCCGCCAGGGAACTTCGAGGCGTCACCGCGCTGCTGCAGGGCGCGCCGGCCGTCGAAGCGGGTGCCCGCCTCCGCGCCACGCTCGGGGACGATGCGCCGGGGCCCCTGGTGTCGGCACTGGCGTTCGTGGGCATGCTGTCCGGGGATGCCACCGGGATGCGCCGCGTGGCCGCGCGGGCCGTCCGCCCGACGGGCGGGATCCAGTTCGCCCGTTACACCGCGGAGGAATGCTGGCGGCAGTACGAGCTGTCGATCAGCATCTTCTTCCACGATTTCGAGGAGTGCATCGATGACAATCGCTGGAACTACGTCCTGTTCCAGGCGTGCAACTTCACCTACGTGATCCAGGCCGAGATCTCGTGGTTCTCGTTGCTGTCGTGCGCCGGCGGGCTTCCGGCCGTCTAGCCGGCGGCGCTCAGCCTTCACTGCAGGCTGCGTTCTTCAGCAACCTGCCGGGTCCCGCGAGACAGATGACGTGAGAGCCGTGTCAGGCAAGTGAATGCGGTCAGGTAACAGGGGAGGCGTGGCGAGGCGGGAGCGTCTCACCACGCCGCCCGATCCGAAGGGGGCGGTCATGGCGATTCTGTGGGTGCTGGCGGAGATTCTGGCGGGCGTGCTCCTGGCTGGCGGCGTCAGCGCAGCCGTCGTGCTGGCGGGCAGCCAGTGGGGCCTGCGCACGGGCATGTGGGTGGCGTGGGTCACGCTGGCCGTGTGCGTGGCGGCGACGGTGGGCATCGGGGAGCGAATCCGGCGCCGCGGGCGCGCGTGAACGACAGCCGCGGATTCTTGATTCTGCGGGGGCGGCATAGTACCGTGTGGGGGCTCGTGCCACCGTGGCGCGGGCCATCCAACCTCACATGAGCGAACCGGCCCAGCCACCCCTGAAGAAGACACCCCTGCACACGGCCCACGTGGCGCTCGGCGCCCGCATGGTGCCCTTCGGCGGATGGGACATGCCGGTGGAGTACTCCGGCATCACCGCCGAGCATCTCGCCGTCCGCACCGCCGCCGGCCTGTTCGACGTGTCGCACATGGGCGAAGTCGAAATCGCCGGCCCCGGCGCGCTCGACGCCGTCCAGCACATCACGTCCAACGATGCCGCCAAGCTGCAGGTGGGCCAGATCCAGTACTCGGCCCTCACCACGCCGGACGGCACGTTCGTGGACGACCTCCTCGTCTACCGGTTCGGTCCGTCCCATTACCTGCTGGTCATCAACGCCGGCAACATCGACAAGGACGTGGCCTGGATTACGGCGCGCGCCCAGGAGAAGGTCCCCGGTATCGCGGTGGTGAATTCGAGCGATCGCTACGCGCTCATTGCCATCCAGGGGCCCCGCGCGCAGGAGATCCTGCAGACGCTCACGGCCATCGACCTGCCGGCGATGAAGTACTACTGGTTCGCGCATGGCGAGATCGCCGGCGTGCGCGGCACCGTGTCGCGCACCGGGTACACCGGCGAGGACGGCTTCGAGGTGATGGTGCCGGCGGCGATGGCGACGCGCGTGTGGGACGCGCTGCTGGCGGCCGGGACGCCGATGGGCTTGATCCCTGCCGGGCTCGGCGCGCGTGACACGCTCCGCCTGGAATCGTCGATGCGGCTCTATGGCAACGACATGGACGAGACGTCCACCGTCCTGGAGGCCGACCTCGGCTGGATTGTCGGCTGGAAGAAGGACGCGTTCCTCGGGCGCGACGTGCTGCACGCGCAGAAGGCCTCGGGCGTGACGCGCACGCTCGTGGGCTTCGAGATGGTCGATCGCGCGATCGCGCGCCACGGCCACGCGGTGTTCCACGACGGCCAGCAGGTCGGCGTCGTGACCAGCGGCACCCAGACGCCGTTCCTGAAGAAGGCCGTCGGCATGGCCTACGTGCCCCCGGCGCTCGCGGCGCCCGGCACCGCCCTGGAGATGGACATCCGTGGCCGCCGGGCCAAGGCCGTCGTCGTGCCCATGCCGTTCTACAAACGCGAGAAGAAAGGCTAGCCGAACATGCCGTATCCGACCGACCTGAAGTACACGAAGGACCACGAGTGGATCCGCCTCGATGGCGGGACGGGGGCGGTGGGCATCACCGACTTCGCGCAGCAGCAACTGGGCGACGTGGTCTATGTGGAGCTCCCCGAGGTGGGCGCGCAGCTGACCGCCGGGCAGGTGTTCGGCACCATCGAGTCGGTGAAGGCCGTCTCGGAGCTGTACGCGCCGGTGACCGGCGAGGTGGTGGAGGTCAACAGCGGCTTGAAGGACTCGCCCGAAGAGGTCAATCGCAAGCCGCATGAGACGTGGATGGTCAAGGTGAAGCTGGCCAACGCCGGTGACGCGGAGGCCCTGATGGACGCGGCGACGTACGAGGCGCTGCTGGCCCAGTGAGTACCTTCGAACCGCTCGACACGTTTGCGCCCCGGCACATCGGCCCGCGCGGCGCCGACCGCGAGGCCATGCTGCAGGCCGTGAGCGCCGCCTCGCTCGACCAGCTGATCGACGAGGCGATCCCCGCCAGCATCCGCCTGCCAAAGCCGTTGTCCCTGCCGCCCGCGGAGAGCGAGTCGGCCTACCTCTCGCGCCTGGAGACCGTGGCGCGGAAGAACACGGTGGGGCGCAGTTTCATTGGCCTGGGGTACTACGACACCATCACGCCGAGCGTCATCAGGCGCTGCCTGTTCGAGAACCCCGGGTGGTACACGCCGTACACACCGTACCAGGCCGAAATCGCCCAGGGACGGCTCGAGTCGCTGCTGAACTTCCAGACCCTCGTCACCGACCTCACGGGCATGGACGTGGCCAACGCCTCTTTGCTCGACGAGGGGACCGCCGCCGGCGAGGCCATGACGCTGTTGCACCGCGTCCAGACGAAGAAGATTGGGGAGCACGGGGGCGTGTTCCTGGTGTCGGATCGCGTGTTCCCGCAGACGCTGGACGTGCTCCGGAGCCGCGCCGAACCGCTCGGTATCGAGTTGCGCGTCGGCCCGACGGACCGGGTGTCGTTCGATGGCCCGGTTTTCGGGGCACTGCTGCAGTATCCGGACGAGGCGGGCCGGCTCGACGACCTCCGCCCGTTCATCGAACAGGCGCACGCCGCGGGCGTGCTGGTGGCGGTGGCGACCGACCTGCTGGCGCTGGCCATCGTCACGCCGCCGGGTGAGATGGGCGCCGACATCGTGTTCGGCAACTCGCAGCGGTTCGGCGTGCCGCTCGGCTTCGGTGGCCCGCACGCCGCGTTCTTCGCCACCCGGCAGGATCACGTGCGCCACATGCCGGGCCGCATCATCGGCGTGTCGGTCGATGCGCAGGGACATACCGCGTTCCGCATGGCGCTGCAGACCCGCGAGCAGCACATCCGCCGCGAGAAGGCGACGTCGAACATCTGCACGGCCCAGGCGCTGCTGGCCAACATGGCGGCGATGTACGCCGTGTACCACGGTCCCGACGGCATCCGTGCGATCGCCACGCGCGTGCACGGCATGGCGCGGGCGCTCGCGGGCGCGCTGGCCGGGCTCGGGTACGCACAGGAGCACACGCACTTCTTCGACACGCTCCGTGTCACCACCGACGCCGCGCGCGTCACGGCGATTCGCCAGGCCGCCGAGGCACGCGGCATGAACTTCCGGTACGCCGGGAGCACGGGCATCGGCATCGCCCTCGACGAAACCACCACCCATGACGAACTCCTGGCGATTGCGTCCGTGTTCGCGGCGGCCGCCGGGCGGCCAGGCCAGGTGGACGTCACGGCCGGCGACGACCCGCTGTCCGATCTGCCCGCCTCACTCCGCCGCACGAGCGCGTACCTGACGCACCCCGTCTTTGGCAGCCATCACTCCGAGACCGAGATGATGCGCTACCTGCGGCACCTCGAGCGGAAGGACGTCGGGCTCGACACCTCGATGATCCCGCTCGGCTCGTGCACGATGAAGCTGAACGCGGCCACCGAGATGTACCCGGTGTCGTGGCCGGCCTTTTCGCGCATCCACCCGTTCGCGCCGCCCAGCCAGACCGAGGGCTACCGGCAGGTCTGCGACGAGCTGGAGGCAGCCCTGTGCGAGATCACGGGCTTCGCGGCCGTGTCCCTGCAGCCCAACTCCGGCGCACAGGGGGAATTCGCCGGTCTGGCCGTCATCCGCGCCTACCATCAGGCCCGCGGCGAGAGCCACCGCGATGTCGTGCTCATCCCGGCCTCCGCACACGGGACCAATCCCGCCAGCGCCATCATGGCCGGCTTCCGCGTCGTCGTCGTGGGCACCGCGCCGAACGGCAACGTCGACGTCGTGGACCTGAAGACCAAGGCCGCGCTGCACGCCGACAAGCTGGCCGGCCTGATGATCACGTATCCCTCCACGCATGGCGTGTTCGAGGACGCCATCACGGAGATCTGCGACGTCGTGCACCAGTACGGCGGACAGGTCTACATGGACGGCGCGAACATGAACGCGCAGGTGGGCCTCACGAGCCCGGCCACCATCGGCGCGGACGTGTGTCACCTGAACCTGCACAAGACGTTCGCGATTCCGCACGGGGGCGGCGGGCCCGGGATGGGCCCGATTGGCGTGGCCGCGCACCTGGCGCCGTACCTGCCCGGGCATCCCCTGGCGACGGTGGGCGGCGACAAGGCCCTGCCCGCCATCTCCGCCGCGCCGTGGGGCAGCGCCAGCATCCTGCTGATTTCCTACGGCTACGTCCGCATGCTGGGCGGCGAGGGGATGACCGACGCGACGCGTCACGCCATCCTCAACGCGAACTACATCAAGGCGCGGCTGGAGGCGCACTACCCGGTGCTCTATACGCGCGAGAACGGCCGCGTGGCGCACGAGATGATCTTCGACCTGCGGGCGTTCAAGGCGAAGGGCGTGGACGAGATCGACGTGGCCAAGCGCCTGATGGACTACGGCTTCCACGCGCCCACGGTCTCGTTCCCCGTGGCCGGCACGATCATGATCGAGCCGACGGAGAGCGAGCCGAAGGCCGAGCTCGATCGCTTCTGCGAGGCGCTCATCGCCATCCGCCAGGAAATCGAGGAGGTGGTGACCGGCGCGGTGGATCCGAAGGACAACGTGCTGAAGAACGCGCCGCACACGGCCGCCGTCGTGACCGCCGATACCTGGACGCATCCCTATTCCCGCGAGAAGGCCGCGTTTCCGCTCCCGTGGGTCAAGGCCAACAAGGTGTGGCCGTCCGTGGGCCGCATCGACAACCCCTACGGCGACCGGAACCTGGTGTGTGTCTGCCCGCCGATGGAGAGCTACGCGTGAGATGCGCATCCTGAACGCGGCGCAGATGCGCGAGGCGGATCGCGCGGCCATCCACGACGTGGGGATCCCGTCCGTCGTGCTGATGGAGAACGCCGGACGCCAGGTGGTGGCGGCCATCGAGTCGCTCTTCGACGACCTCGCCGATCGCAGTGTGGCGGTCGTGGCGGGCAAGGGCAACAACGGCGGCGACGGCTTCGTCGTGGCCCGCACGCTCCACCAGCGCGGGGTCGACACCGCCGTGTTCCTGGTCGGCCGCGTGTCCGAGGTGAAGGGCGACGCCCGCATCAATCTCGACATCCTGGGCCGCCTCGGCTTGTCCGTCGTCGAGGTGGCGGACGAGAGCGCGTGGGAGCTGCACTTCTCGGAGGTGAGCCCGCACGACCTCGTCGTGGACGCGCTCTTCGGGACGGGTCTCGGCGGGCCGCTTCAGGGCTTGTACCAGACCGTCGTCGCCGACCTCAACGCCAGCGGCATTCCGATCGTCTCGATCGACCTGCCGTCCGGGATGTCCGCCGACACCTCCGAGCTGATCGGCGACTGCATCGAGGCCTCGGTGACGGTGACGCTGGGCGCACCGAAGCTGCCGCTGGTGCTGCCGCCCGCCGAGCAGAAGTCCGGCGAGGTCGTCATCGCCGACATCGGCATCCCGATCGAGGTCGTCGAGCAGCTCGACGGCCCGCGCATCGAGCTCATCACGAAGGACACGCTCCGGCCGCTCATCCCGCCGCGGGCGGCGGATGCGCACAAGGGAGACTTCGGCCGCGTCCTGCTCGTCGCCGGGTCGGTGGGGAAGACCGGCGCCGCGGCGCTGGCCGCCGACGGCGCGCTGCGGTCCGGCGCGGGCCTCGTCACGGTGGCCTGCCCCCGGTCGTGCCTGCCCATCATCGCCGGCTACGCGCGCGAGTACATGACCGAGCCGCTCGAAGAGACGCCGGCGGGCACCGTGCACTTCGCCGCCGCGGAGGCCGTGCTCGGCTTCACGGCCGACGTCATCGCCCTGGGCCCCGGGCTCGGGCGGGGCGAGGGCGTGTCCACGTTCGTGCGCGAGCTGGTGGAGAAGAGCGAGGTGCCGCTGGTGCTCGACGCCGACGCGCTCAATGCCCTGGCGGACGACCCGTCCGTCCTGCAGGGGCGCGAGGGCCGCGACCTCATCATCACGCCGCACCCGGGTGAGATGGCCCGCCTGATGGGATGCAGCACCGAGGACGTTCAGGCCAACCGCCTCGGCATGGCTCAGGACCTCGCGCGCCGGCACAAGGTGTACGTCGTGCTGAAGGGGTATCGCACGCTGATCGCCACCCCGGGCGGGCCGGTGTTCGTCAACCCGACGGGCTCGCCGGGGATGGCGACCGGCGGCACCGGCGACGTTCTCACCGGCATGGTGGCGGCGTGGCTGGGACAGCTGCTGGACGCCGAGGCCGCCTGCCGGGTCGCCGTCTACCTGCACGGTGCGGCGGGCGAGCTCGCCGACGCTGATAGCGGCGAGGCGTCCATGCTCGCCGGCGACCTGGCGGACCATATCAGCGATGCCCTGCTCGAGCTGACAGCCCGTCGCCGCGTGGCCCGCCCCGGCACGGAGTCGTGACCGACACCCTGCGCTCGTCGTCCGAAGAGGAGACGCGCGCCATCGCCGCCGGCGTCGCACGCACGCTCCAGCCCGGCGCCGTGCTCCTGCTTTCCGGCGACCTCGGGGCCGGGAAGACCGCGTTCGTGCGCGGCCTGGCCGAGGGCCTCGGCCAGGAGGCCGATCAGGTGACCAGCCCCACCTTCACGCTCGTCCACGAGTACCGCGGGGGACGGCTGCCGCTGATCCATGTGGACCTGTACCGGCTGGACACGGCGGACCTGGCGGAGATCGGGCTCGATGACGACCTGGCGGCCGTCGGCGTCGTGGCCGTGGAGTGGCCCGAGCGCCTCGCGCGCGTCCCGGCCGGCGCGCTGCGCATCGCGATCGCGGACACCGGCGGCGACACGCGCGTGATCGAAAGAAACCACGAAGGCACGAAGTAACCCACGAAGATTACGAAGCCCTTCTTCGGGATGTCCCGAGTGTCACCCCGCGTCTTCCCAGAAGAGTCTTCGTGCTGCCTTCTTCGTGTTCTTCGTGTCTTCGTGTTTCTTGTTACTCCATGCGGTAGTTGGGGGATTCCTTCGTGATCGTCACGTCGTGGACGTGGCTCTCGCGGTAGCCGGCGTTGGTGATCCGCACGAACTTCGCGTCGCGCTGCAGGTCGGGGATGGTCGGGGCGCCGCAGTAGCCCATGCCGGCGCGCAGGCCTCCCACGAGCTGGTGGATCACCATGGCCATGCTGCCCTTGTGCGCCACGCGGCCCTCGATGCCTTCGGGCACCAGCTTCTCCATGCCCTTGCCGGCCGGGCTCGTGCCGCTCTCGAGCTCGAAGTCGTCCTGGAAGTAGCGGTCGCGCGAGCCCTTGCGCATGGCGCCAATCGAGCCCATGCCCCGGTACTCCTTGAATGTGCGGCCCTGGTAGAGGATCAGCTCGCCCGGGCTCTCGTCGGTGCCGGCGAAGAGGTTGCCGATCATGCAGGCGCTGGCGCCGACCGCCAGCGCCTTCACCACGTCGCCCGAGAAGCGGATGCCGCCGTCGGCGATCACCGGGATGTCGTGGCGGGCCGCGGCGTCGGCGCATTCGGCCACGGACGTGATCATCGGCACGCCGATGCCCGCGACAATGCGGGTGGTGCAGATGGAGCCGGCGCCGATCCCGACCTTGACGGCATCGACGCCAAGCGCGATCAGCGCCTCGGTGGCCTCGGCCGTGGCGACGTTGCCCGCCACGAGGTCCACGTCGGGAAACGCGCGCCGGAGCGTCCGCACCATGTCGAGCACGCCCTGCGAGTGCCCGTGCGCCGTGTCGATGACCAGCACGTCCACGTGGGCGTGCACGAGTGCCTCGGCGCGCTGCACCGTGTCGCGGGCAATCCCCACCGCCGCGCCGCAGCGCAGGCGTCCCAGCGTGTCCTTGCACGCGTTCGGGTACTTGATCGCCTTCTGGATGTCCTTGACCGTGATGAGGCCCTTCAGGCGGTAGTCCTGATCCACGACGAGCAGCTTCTCGACCTTGGCCTCGTGCAGGATCGCGCGGGCCTGGTCCAGCGTGGTCCCCACGGGCACCGTGAAGAGCCGGTCCCGGGTCATCACCTCGGAGACGGCGCGGTCGACGTTGGTCTCGAAACGGAGATCGCGGTTGGTCAGGATGCCGACCAGACGTCCTTCCTTGCTGCCGTCCTCGGTGATCGGCACGCCGGAGATGCGGTACCGGCGCATCAGCTCCAGCGCCTCGTGGATCCGCGCGGTGGGGGAGAGCGTGATCGGGTTGACGATCATGCCGCTCTCGGACCGCTTCACGCGGTCGACCTCCGAGGCCTGCTCCTCGATCGAGAGGTTCTTGTGGATGACGCCGAGCCCACCCTGCTGCGCCATCGCAATCGCCATCTCGGACTCCGTGACGGTGTCCATGGCGGCGCTCAGCAGGGGCACGTGGAGGCGGATGTTACGGGTGAAGCGGGTGCCGACGTCCACCTGGGCGGGCAGGACGGTGGAGTGGCGCGGGACGAGCAGGATGTCGTCGAACGTGAGGGCGGTGGTGAGCGCCGTGTCGAGGCGCGTGGTCAGGGTTCGCTCGTCCTTGAGTTGCATGCTCATCGATTACGCCGCCCCATGGCACTTCTTGTACTTCTTGCCCGACCCGCACCAGCACGGATCGTTGCGGCCGATTTTCGGCTCCTCGCGCTTCACCGTCTTGATCGGCGCGTCGTCGCCGCCGACCCGGGCGGGCCTCGGCGCCCCGCCGCCGAACTCGGCGGGCGGCCCCGGCGGCGCGGGCGCCCGGCCGGGAGCGAACACCGACGACGACTCGGCGGGGTTGTTGTAGCTGAGCGCCTGACGGCGTGGCTGCGCGCGCGCAGGGATGGGCGGAGGCGCGACGGGCCCGCCGTCACCCTGGACGACGGGACGGAGCCACCAGAGGTAGCGGACGATCTCCTCTTCGATTCGGCCGCGCATGTCCTGGAAGAGCTGGAAGCTCTCCTTCTTGTACTCGACCAGCGGATCGCGCTGCCCGTACCCGCGGAGGCCGATGCCTTCCTTGAGGTGGTCCAGCGAGTAGAGATGGTCCTTCCACTGCTGGTCCACGATCTGCAGCATGATGTCGCGCTCGACGCGCGTGAGGATGTCGCGCGGGACGACCTGTTCCTTCTCCGCGTACTTCGCCTGGACGCGATCCCAGAGCGCGTCGCGCAGCTCGCCGGCGTTCAGGTGATCGAAGTCGATGGCGCGATAGTCGTCCTCGCCCAGGGCGAACAGCTGCGTCAGCTCGCGCTGCAGGGCCGGGATGTCCCAGTCGTCGGCATCCGCCTCGGCGCTGGCGAAGAGATCCATCTTCGCGTCGAGCGCCTCCTCGGCGGTCGCCATGACGTAGCCGCGGCTGTCGGTGACCTCCTCCTCGGTGACGTGCACCTTGCCCTCGAGGATCTCGCGGCGCAGCACGTAGACGCTCTCGCGCTGCTTGTTCATCACGTCGTCGTACTCGAGCAGGTGCTTGCGGACGGAGAAGTTCTGCCCTTCCACCTGCTTCTGGGCGCGCTCGATGGCGCGGGTCACCATGCCGTGCTCGATGGGCACGCCTTCTTCCATGCCCAGCCGCTGCATCAGGCCCGAGATGCGGTCGGACCCGAAGATGCGCATCAGGTCGTCTTCGAGGGACAGGTAGAAGCGCGAGGAGCCCGGGTCGCCCTGGCGGCCGGCACGACCGCGCAGCTGGTTGTCGATGCGGCGGGCCTCGTGCCGCTCGGTGCCGATGATGTGCAGGCCCCCGAGGGACACGACGTCCTTGTGCTCGTCGCCGCACACCTGCTTGAAGTGACCGTAGATGCGCTCCCAGTCCGGCGTCTTGACGCGGTAGAAGCTGTCCACCATGAAGAAGTTGGTGAACTCGTCGTCGTCGACGTACTTCTCCTCGCCCTTCATCACCTTCTCGGCGACGCCCTCGCCGATGGCCTGCTGGCGCGCCATGTGCTCGGCGTTGCCGCCGAGCAGGATGTCGGTGCCGCGGCCGGCCATGTTCGTGGCGATGGTCACCGTCGCGCGGCGACCGGCCTGCGCGACGATCTCGGCCTCCTGCGCGTGGTACTTCGCGTTCAGCACCACGTGCTTCACGCCGCGCTTCTTGAGCATGCCCGACAGCCGCTCCGACTTCTCGATCGAGACGGTGCCGACCAGCGCCGGACGGCCCTCGTTCTGGCGCGCGATGATGTCCTCGACGATCGCGTTCCACTTCTCGCCCTCGGTCCGATAGACCAGGTCGGGCTCCTCGATGCGTCGCATCGGGCGATTCGTGGGGATGATGATGACGTCGAGGTTGTAGATCTTCGCGAACTCGGGCGCCTCGGTCTCCGCCGTGCCCGTCATGCCGGAGAGCTTCTTGTACTTGCGGAAGAAGTTCTGGAAGGTGATGGTCGCGAGCGTCTGGTTCTCGCGCTCGATCTTCACGCCTTCCTTGGCCTCGACGGCCTGGTGCAGGCCGTCGCTCCAGCGCCGGCCGGGCATCAGGCGGCCCGTGAACTCGTCCACGATCACGACCTGGCCGTCCTTGATCATGTACTGGACGTCGAGGTGGTAGTGGACGTGGGCGCGCAGCGCCTGCTGGACGTGGTGCAGCAGGGGCATGTTCGCGGGGTCGTAGAGGCCGCCCGGCTGCAGGCGGTGCGCGAGCAGCTTCTCGGCATGCGCCATGCCCGCCTCGGTGAGCGTCACCGTCTTGTTCTTCTCGTCGACGGTGTAGTCGCCAGAGGCTTCCAGTCGGTCGCGGTCCTCGGCCTTCATCTGGCCCTGGTGGACCTCGCCCTTCTTCAGCTTCGGGATGATGCGATCGACCTCGTAGTAGAGGTCGGTGGACTCCTCGGCCGGGCCCGAGATGATGAGGGGGGTGCGCGCTTCGTCGATGAGGATGCTGTCCACCTCGTCCACGATGGCGAAGTGATGGCCCCGCTGGACCATGCTCCCCAGGTCGAACTTCATGTTGTCGCGCAGGTAGTCGAACCCGAACTCGTTGTTCGTCCCGTAGGTGATGTCACACCCGTACGCGGCCTGCCGCTGCTGGTCGTTCAGTTCGTGCTGGATGACGCCGACGGTGAGGCCCAGGAAGCGGTACACGCGGCCCATCCACTCCGAGTCGCGGCGCGCCAGGTAGTCGTTGACGGTGACAACGTGGACGCCCTTGCCCTCGAGCGCGTTCAGGTAGGCGGGCAAGGTGGCGACGAGCGTCTTGCCCTCGCCCGTCTTCATCTCGGCGATGGCGCCGCTGTGGAGCACCATGCCGCCGATGAGCTGGACGTCGTAGTGCCGCATGTTCAACACGCGGCGACCGGCTTCGCGCACGACCGCGAACGCTTCAGGCAGCAGGTCGTTGACGGCCTCGCCGCGGCCCAGCCGCTCGCGGAACTCGACCGTCTTGCCGCGCAGCTCCGCGTCCGAGAGGGCCTTGATGGAGGATTCGAAGCTGTTGACGCGGTCGACGAGCGGCCGCAGGCGCTTCAGCTCGCGGTCGTTCTGGCTGCCGAAGACCTTCGTGAGAATCTGACCAAGCATGTAGGGATGAAGGCGGGGTGCCTATTCGCACAATTATACAGGCTTCAGGCTACAGGCTTCAGGCTTCAGGTACAGCGCTTTGTCACGCTGTCTCGCCGTCAAGCTGCGCGCCCCTCACCGGAGGCGGTGGCACAGCCTGGAGCCTGAAGCCTGTAGCCTGAAGCCTGGAGCCTGAAGCCTAGTTGCCGTTCGCCGAGCGGCGCGGGTTGAGCAGGAACTGGAGCGGATTGAGGATGCGGTCGTTGACGCGCACCTCGTAGTGCAGGTGTGGGCCGGTGGCGCGGCCGGTGGACCCGACGAGGCCGATGAGATCGCCGCGCTTGACGCTCTGGCCGCGCTGCGTGCGGAACGCCGACAGGTGGCCGTATCGCGTCTCGATGCCGAACTTGTGGTCGATGACCACCAGGTTGCCGTACGCGCCGGAAAACGACGCCTGGCTCACGGTGCCATCAGCCGTGGCGTATACGGGCGTGCCGCGGTCCGCCGAGATGTCCAGGCCGGGATGGTAATCCGCCTCGCCGGTGAACGGATCCGCCCGGCCACCGGTCCGCGAGGTGAGCCAGCCCTGCGTGGGCCAGAGCGAGGGGGTGGACGCCGCCAGCGCGTTGCGCCGTTCGACATCGGAGCGCACGATCCGCAGGCGGCTCTCGATGCCCGCCAGGAGATCGTGAAGCAGGCCGAAGGTGTTCTCCGGCGAGGACAGCCCCGGTGCGACCGATGCCAGGCTCGACCCACCGCCCCCCATCGCGCGGTTCTTGACGATGGCGGGCAGCTTGTCCATCGCAGACTGCAGGGCCGGGTCGAGCGCGGCCCTGCCGCCGAGGTCCGATACCGCGGTCTGCAGCGCGGCAATCTGGCCCGTCAACGCCTCGGTGGCGCCGCGGAAACTGCTGTTCTCCAGGCCGAGCGCGGCGTTGGCCGCGTAGATGTCGGCAACCTCGGCCTTGGCCTTCCAGGCGGCGCCCAGCCCGATGAGCACGGGCAGCGTCACCACGCACGCAACCACCGACACGACCGCGCGAAGGCTGATGGTGAACCGGCGCACCACGCCGGTGCGGCGGTCGGCGATGACAATCGTGTAGCGGTTCGACAGCATCAACTCAGGTGTGGGTAACCGTGGAAGGTTAGCACGACCGATTTACCCCCACGAAACGAAAACTGCAGCGCTGTAAACGCCTTCGCCCTGTGATCGCCTGTCACTCCACGAACCGGTATTGCAGCGACTCGGCGAGGTGCTCATCGGTCACCGTCTCTGACCCGGCCAGGTCGGCGATGGTCCGAGCGACCCGGAGCACCCGGTGGTAGGCGCGCGCCGACAGGTGCAGCCGTTCAGCGAACCCGTCGAGCACGGCGCGGGCACTGCCGCCCAGGGCGCAGGCGCGGCCGAGCGCCCGGGCGGGCAGTCGCGCGTTCAGACCGCCGCGCTTCAGCATCTGGCGCTGTCTGGCGGCGGCCACGCGTTCGCGTACCGTGGCAGATGCCTCTCCGGACGGCTCCGACCCGCCCAGGGCGCTGATGGGCACCGCGTTCACCTCGACGATCAGGTCGATACGGTCCCGCAGGGGCCCCGAGATGCGTGTCCGGTACTTCGCGACCTGAGACGGCGTGCACCGGCACGGACGCGTCGCGCTGCCCAGATATCCGCACGGGCACGGGTTCATCGCGGCGACCAGCATGAAGCGCGCAGGAAACACCACGGACCGCGCGGCTCGGGACACCGTGATGCGGCCCTCCTCGAGCGGTTGCCGCATGGCATCGAGCACGCGCCGCTCGAACTCGGGCATCTCGTCGAGGAAGAGGACGCCGTGGTGGGCGAGGCTCACTTCGCCGGGGCGTGGCTGCGCGCCGCCGCCGACGAGCGCCGCATCCGAGACGGTGTGATGGGGGGCGCGGAAGGGGCGCTCGGTCAGCAGGCCCCCGCCCGGCGGTATCAGGCCGGCCACCGAGTGAATGGCGGTCGCCTCCAGCGCCTCGTCGAAGAGCAGCGGCGGCAGGATGCTCGGCATCCGCCGCGCCAGCATGGTCTTGCCCGCGCCAGGCGGGCCGGTCATCAGCAGGTTGTGTCCCCCGGCGGCTGCCACCTCCAGGGCCCGGCGGGCAAAGGCCTGGCCCCGGATGTCCGCCAGGTCGAGTCCATGGTCCCCGGGGGGCGGCGCGGACGGGGCAGGGGGCGAGGGGGGCCACTGGTCGCGGGGCTGGTTCAGTACGGCCACGGCCTCGCCGAGCGTTCGCACCGCGAGCAGGTGCAGGCCCTCGACAACGGCGGCCTCCGTCGTGTTCCCCCACGGCAGGAGCAGCGCGGCGGCTCCGGCGCGCCGCGCGCCCACGGCGATGGGCAGCACGCCGCGCGCCGGGTGAATCGTTCCGTCGAGCGCGAGTTCCCCCACGATCACGATGTCGCGGATGTCGCGCGTGGTGACCACTCCGCTTGCCGCGAGGACGCCGAGCGCGATCGGCAGATCGTACGACGCGCCCGCCTTCCGGACATCCGCCGGGGCCAGGTTGATGACGATGCGATGCTGGGGGAACTCGAAGCCCGAGTTCCGGATCGCCGCGTGCACGCGGTCACGGCTCTCCTTGACGGACGTGTCGGGGAGACCCACGAGTTGAAACCGCGGGAGGCCAAAGCACAGATCGACCTCCACGTGCACGGGGCTGGCGTGAATCCCGACGACCGACGCGCTTTCGAGGCTGGCGAGCATGAACGCCAGCGGCTGCAACCGCAGTGCCGGGCCATCAGCCTCGCGATCTGCACCTATTCAGCGGGACGCGGTCCGAGCGGACCTCGAGGTAGCGCAGAAACCGACGTGCGCGCTCCCTCGGCCGTACGCAGAAATAGCACGCTGCCCAGCGAAACGCCGCATAGAGACGATGGGCGTGCGGGTGGGTGGATCTACTGCTGCGCGTTGGCTGGACGCGCGGGCTGGACGACCAGGCGCGCCCCGATGCTGAGGGCGCTCCCCTTGAGGTTGTTGAGGGCCTTCAACTGCTCGACGGTGGTGCCGTGCCGCCGCGCGATGGCGTAGAGCGTGTCACCCGCGCGGACGCGGTAGACGGTGGCGGGGAGGTCCTCGGCGGACTCCACGGTCACGGGCTCCGGTGCCGTGGGGGTGTCCGCGGACGCGGCCCGCGCCAGGAGGGCCGCCGTCGGCATGCGGGGCACCACCAGCCGTTGCCCGGGCCGGACACGTGCGGTCGTCTTGAGGTAGTTGGCCTCGGCCAGATCGCTGCGGCTCACCCGCAGCTTGCGGGCAATGGTGGCGAGCGACTCGCCGGACTTGACCGTGTGCCACTGGAGCGCGTTCAGCTGCGAGGGGACGGCGGCCTGCAGGCCCTCCTCGATGCGGAGCGCGGTGCCGGCCGGCACCCGCAGCGGGTAGCTGCCCTCGCGGATGGGCGTGGTCCACCGGCGGAGCTCGGGGTTGAGCTGCTGGATGTCGTCCACCGGCACGCCCGCCCACTCCGCGATGCGCCGAAGATCAACCGCGGCGGGAAGCGTGACGGTTTCGGTCGGGACCGGCACGAGCGGTGCGATCTCGAAGCCGTACTGCGCCGGGTTCTTCGCGATGATGATCGCGGCCAGGATCATCGGGACGTAGTCGCGCGTCTCGCGCGGCAGGTAGCGGGTGGTGGCGGTGAGCTCCCAGAAGTCGTCCTTCCGGCTTCGTTTCATCGCGCGCTGCACGCGTCCGGGCCCGCCGTTGTACGAGGCCATCGCCAGGTGCCAGTCGCCGAACATGCCGTGGAGCGTCTTCAGGTACTTCGCGGCCGCCGCCGTGGCCTTTCGCGGGTCGGCGCGCTCATCGAGGTACCAGTCGGCCGCGAGGCCGTTCTCGATGGCCGTGCCGCGCATGAATTGCCACACTCCGCGCGCCTTCGCCCGTGATACGGCCGTCGGCTTGAACGCGCTTTCGATCAGCGGGACGTACGCGAGATCCAGCGGCAGGCCCTCGGCCCGGAAGACGCTCTGGATCATGGGCAGGTACTGCACACCGCGCGCGAGGCCTTCGCTCAGGAACTCACGCAGGCGGCCCTGAAAGACTTCCACCCAGCGCAGCACACGGGCGTTGGTCGGAATCGGGATGTCGTGGCGCGTGGTCTCGAGATCCGCAGCCACGGCTTCGGCCGTCGCCAGTTGCGGCGGCGTGGTATCGAAGGCTTCGATCGCGAGCAACAGGTCGATCGAGGCTGGCTCGGTTCGCGCCTCGGTGAACCCGTCACCGGTGGCCAGCGCCTGCTGCTCGAGGGCGCTGATGCGGTCCACCAGGCGATCGAAGTGCTCACGGACGCGAGCGTCGGCGCGGGCCCCTCCAGGGGACTCCAGCAGCACGTCGAGGGCCCGGTCGAACTCCTCCCGGGCTCGCTCGAGGTGGCCCACCGCCAGCTCCCGCTGGCCGTTGTCGAAATGGCCGTCCGACCGGGCGATGAGCGCGAGCGTGGGATCCTCGGCCGGGGCCGGCGCAGCCGCCACGGCGGCCGCCGGCGCGGGACTCGAAGGCGTGACCTGCGCCACCTTCTGCGCGGTCCCGGTAGCACACCCCGCGATCAGCAGCGCGAGGCTGGCGGCAACGGTCTGTCGAATCGTCTGGCTGCGCATTACCCCCCGGATTCGGAAGCTGGCAGGGTAGCACGCGCCACTGGAGCGGGTCAACCCACGCCTTTTCAGTGCTTTACGACCGCCAACCCTGCCAGACGAACACGCGGGCCGCCTCGCCGGCGTCCCGTGCGGCCGGTGTGATGATGGTCCGCTCGCCGACCAGGATGGTCCGGCCCTCGCGCTGCGCCGTCCGCACGTCCTCTTCGCAGACGAATGCCACGGGCGCCGGACTCGCGGCTGCCTGTGCCGGCGCGGCAGGGGCCTGCGGCAGCGCGGCAGGTGGACCGTCGGGCTTCGCGACGCCGCGGGAGGCCAGGAACCGATCGATGCGCGCCGCCAGCGTCGAGGCGGCCACCGGATCGGCCGGCGGCTTGGCCGGTGCCTTCGGCAGCGTCGGCGCTGGCGCGGCAGCCGCGTCGCGTTGAGCCGGGGCGGCCGCGTCGTGCTGAACGGATTCCGGCAGCACGGTGCGATGGGACGGCAATCCCGTCGGTTCGGGCACCTCGCGGATCCCGTACGCCAGCCGCTTGATGTTCAGCAGGTGGCGGGGGGAGATGTTGTCCGACGTGATGTTGCCGCCGAACCCGCCGCACCCGAGCGTCATGGCCGGGTCGAGGCCGGTCGTCAGTCCGATGGAGCCGTGCGTGGTCGGTGTGTTCACCACAATCCGGAACGCCGGCTTGTGCAGGCCGAACTCCAGGATGACCGACTCGTTCTGCGAGTGGATCGACATGGTGTGGCCCATGCCGCCGTACCGGAGGATCTGCTTGCAGCGCTCGCAGCCCTCGCGCCAGTCGCTGACGACGTAGTAGGAGAGCACCGGACACAGCTTCTCGATCGACAACGGGAAGTCGCGGCCGACGCCGTTGAGCTCCACGAGCAGCGCGCGGGTGCCGGGCGGGACCGTCGTACCGAGCGTCTCGGCGATGAAGACAGCCGACTTGCCAACCAGCGCCGGGTTCGGGAGGCGCTGGGGCGTGACGAGCAGTTTCGCCAGGGCCTCGCCCTCGCTCGCCGACAGGAAGTGCCCGCCGTGGTGCGCGAGGGCGCGCCGCAGTTCCTGGTCGATGGCGCGGTCGGCCACCACGGAGTTGGGCGACGAGCACAGGACACCGTTGTCGAAGCTCTTGCCCGCAACGATGTCGCGGGCCGCCCGAGCGATGTCGGCGGTGAACTCGACATAGCAGGGCGCGTTGCCGGGCCCGACGCCGTAGGCGGGCTTGCCCGCACTGTAGGCCGCTCGCACCAGGCCCATGCCGCCTGTCGCGAGGATGACGGAGACCTCCCGGGCCTTCATCAGCTCCTGGGTGCCCTCCAGCGTGACGGTGGTCATCCAGCCGATTGCGCCGTCGGGCAGGCCGGCGCCCCGGGCCGCCTCGTGCATGATCTCGGCCGTCCGCGTGATGCACCGCGCCGCCGAGGGGTGCGGGCTGAGCACGACCGCACACCGCGCCTTGATCGCGATGAGCAGCTTGTAGATGGCCGTCGAGGTCGGGTTCGTGGACGGAACGATGGCCGCCACCACGCCGAACGGCTCGGCAATCTCGACGATCTTCTTCTCGTCGTCGCGCCGGACGACGCCCACGGTCGGCATCGGCCGGATGAAGGCGTGCACGCGCTCGGAGGCGAACAGGTTCTTCTGGATCTTGTCGGCGACGACGCCGAAGCCGGTTTCCTCGACCGCCAGACGAGCCAGCGCCTCGGCGTGGGGCGTGACGGCGGCGGCCATCGCGTCGACGATCGCGTCGATCCGGGCCTGGGAATACTCCGCGAGGATGGCCTGGGCCGCCCGCGCGCGCCGCACGAGTGCGCGGGCCTCGGCGATGGAGGCGAGGTCCCTGTCGGTCTGAGCGGCGGCTGTGGCCATCGCCCGGCCTAGCCCCTGGGCAGGATGCGTTCGACCTCGGCGTGGGGGCGTGGGATGACGTGCACCGAGATCAACTCACCCACGCGGCGCGCGGCCGCCGCACCGGCGTCGGTGGCGGCCTTCACCGCGCCCACATCGCCCCGCACCAGGACCGTCACATACCCGGCGCCGATGTACTCGGACCCGATGAGCACGACGTTCGCGGTCTTCACCATCGCGTCCGCGGCCTCCACCGAGCCGATGAAGCCGCGGGTTTCCACCATGCCAAGGGCGTCCTGAGGAGTATTCATCGGATGAGGCGCATGATATTCTCGAAGCCGATCGCCATGCAACGACGACAGTTCCAGTCCGTGCGCCTTCCGCTCGGCATCCTGCTCCTGGCAGTGACCGTGGCCTGTGGAGGTGGCGCCGACACGGCCCCTGCCTCGGGCTCGGTGGAGGTGTCCCTCTCGCGCTCGCGCGTCGCGCTCGGCAGCCCGATCGAGATGACGTACCGGTTCACGCTCGCGCCCGACGCGCCGCCCCTGGGCGCGCGGAAGGTGTTCGTCCACTTCCTGGACGCCAATGACGAGATGATGTGGACCGACGACCACGATCCACCCACGCCGACGGCCGCCTGGAAGCCCGGCCAGACGGTGGAGTACACGCGGACGATGTTCGTCGGCCGCTATCCGTACGTGGGCGCGGCGAAGGTCGTGGCCGGACTGTATGCGCCCGAGACCAACGAGCGGGTCAAGTTGTCGAACGAGGATCGCGGGGATCGGTCCTACAAGGTGGCGGACTTCGAGCTGCTCCCGCAGACCGAGAACATCTTCGTGATCTTCAAGGATGGCTGGCACCAGAGCGAGGTGGTGGCCGACGGCCCCCAGCGGACCGAGTGGCAGTGGACGAAGAAGGAGGCGACGCTCGCCTTCCGGAACCCGAAGCGTGACGTGGTCCTCTTCATCGACGCGGACAACCCGTCGGTGAGCGGCAACGCCGCCCAGCAGATCGACGTGCTGATCGGCGACCAGGCGCTCGGGACGATTCCGATCGAAAAGGGGGCGCCGTCGGTCGTGCGCAAGATCCCCATCAGTGCGGCCCAGCTGGGCGGCGCCGACATGGTGGAGCTGCGGCTGGTCGTGGACAAGACCTTCGTGCCGGCCCTGGAGCCGGGCGCCTCCAGTGGCGATTCGCGCGAGCTCGGTGCGCGCGTGTTCCACGCGTTCGTCCAGTAGCGGTGCGCAGATGAAGGTGCCCGGTGTGGCCGGCGTCGCCGCTCTCGGGGCGCTGCTCCTGCCGGCGCCCGCACATGCCGACCTGCTGGTGTTTCGCACGGGTCGGACGATGTCCGTGGCCGCCGTGCGCGTCGATGGGGACCGCCTGCTGCTGACCCTCCGCGAGGGCGGCGAGGCGAGCGTGGCCGCGGCGCTGGTCGCGCGCATCGACCCTGACGAGGTGCCCACGCCAGTCCCGGCGGCGACGCCAGCCGCCCTCCCGGCGCCCGCGTCCGACGCCGGCCTGGACCCGTTGGTCCTGGACGGGGTCCTTGCCGGCCGCCCGTTTGCCGCGCTGATTGCCTCCGCGGCGGCCACCCACGGCGTCGACGTGCGCCTGGTGCACGCCGTGATCGAGGCCGAATCGAATTATCAGCCCCGGGCGCGCTCGCGCAAGGGCGCCAAGGGCCTGATGCAGCTGATGCCCGCAACCGCGCGCCAATACGCCGTGCGCGACCCGTACGACCCCGGCGCCAACATCGAGGCCGGTGTGCGCCACCTCAAGGATTTGCTGACGCGCTTCGACGTCGGCCTCGCCCTCGCCGCCTACAACGCGGGCGAGGGAACCGTGCGCCAGCACGGCGGCCTCCCGCCGTTCGCCGAAACGCGCAATTACGTGGCGCGGATCCTCCGGCGCATAGGCCGATAACATCGGCGACTTTCCCCGTGCCGTCGCGGTCTAAAGCGCCAGGGGCCGTGGACACGCGGTTCGGTTCGCCGGGATTTTCGTGTAACATCTTGTAGGACAATCTCTTAGGGATGGAGTTCCGCTGCCGTCTCGGCACCCCGTCGGGCGAGATCATCGAGGGCGTGTACATCGCCCAGAGCGAGGCTGCGCTTCGCCGCGAGCTCGAGGAGAAAGGACTGCACGTCCTTTCACTCCGGGCGCGGGGTGGGTTGAGCGGGCTGTCGCTCGGCCGGCGGCCGAACAAGATCGCCCGGCACGAGTTTCTGGTGTTCAACCAAGAACTCGCCACGCTCCTGAAGGCCGGCATGCCCCTGGTGCAGTCCCTCGACATCCTCCGCGTGCGCCTGGCGAATCCGGTCTTCAAGGCCGTGCTGGACGACGTGTACGAGAAGGTCAGGGCCGGCACCTCGCTGTCCGATGCCTTCAGCGCGCACGGGGAGCTCTTTCCCGCCGTGTACACCGCCTCGCTGATGGCGGGAGAACGGTCCGGTAACCTCGAGACCGTGTTGCGCCGCTTCGTGTCGTACTCGAAAGTCATCGATACCGTCCGGTCGAAGACGATCTCCGCGCTGATCTACCCGATCATCCTGATCCTGCTCGCCCTCACGCTGGTGGGCATCATCGTCCTCAAGGTGGTCCCGACCTTCTCGGACTTCTACGGCACCTTCGGTGCCGAGCTGCCGCTGTCCACCAGGATCATCGTGGCCATCTCGGACGTGGTGCGGAGCCAGGCGCTCGTGATCGTGGCCGTGGTGGTCGGCGCGGCCTTTGCGTTCTACGCCTGGATCGGGCAGCCGGGGCAGCAGGCGCGGTTCGATCGGATCGTGCTGGGCCTGCCCGGCGTCGGGCCGAGCATGCACAAGTTCGCGACGTCGCAGCTCGCGCGGACGATGGGGACGCTGCTCGGGGGCGGCATCCCGCTGGTGAATGCGCTGGACATCGCGGCCAAGTCCACCGGCAACCGCCACCTCGGCCGGGAGCTCGAGGTGGTGGCGCAGCGCGTGCGGGAGGGCCAGGGCTTTGCGGCGACGCTGCTGGAGCGGCGCACGGTGCCGGACGTGGCGATCAAGATGATCGAAGTGGGTGAGTCCACGGGCGCGCTGCAGGAGATGCTCAACAGCCTCGCGGACTTCTACGACGAGGAAATCGAGACCGAGGTGGGCCGCTTCGTCACGCTGATCGAGCCGGCGCTGCTCGTGATCATGGGCGTGGTGATCGCGGTGATCGTGCTGGCGCTCTACATGCCGCTCTTCCAGCTCACGTCGGTGATAGGGAACCGCTGATGGACGTCACCAACCACCCGGACACCGAGGCGCTCGACCCGGAGGCGCTGGTCGAGGAGCCCGGGGAGTCGGCCGCCTCGATCGCGGCGCGGAAGGAGGAGACCGAGCGGGCGCGCCGGCTGGCGGACCGCTACCGGCTCGAGTTCCTGGACATGAACGAGTTCCGGATCGATCAGGAGCTCTTCCGGTCCATCCCCGCCGACCTGATGCTGCGCTACGGCTTCGTGCCGAGCCGCCGCGAAGGCAAGTCGATCGTGATCGTCGTGTCGGACCCGACGGATCTGCCGATGATCGACGAGCTGAGCGTGCTGCTGGGCACGCCCGTGAAGGTGATGGTCGGCTCGCGCTCCGCCATCGAGGGCATCCTCAAGAAGAGCGAGAGCTCGCAGCGGCTGCTGGACGAGGCGACCGAGGAGTTCCAGCTCCAGGTCCTGCGCGAGGACGAGAGCGGCGAGGAGAACCTCAGCCTCGAACGGCTGACGAGCGACGACAGCCCGATCATCAAGCTGGTGCACCGGACGATCTTCACGGCCATCCAGCGGCGCGCGAGCGACATCCACATCGAGACGCAGGACGACGCGGTGTACGTGAAGTACCGGGTGGACGGCGTGCTGCAGCCGGCGATGCGGCCCATCGCGAAGCGCTTCCACAGCTCGATCATCTCCCGCATCAAGGTGATGGCCGAGCTCGACATCGCCGAGAAGCGGGTGCCGCAGGACGGCCGCTTCAAGCTGAAGGTGCCGGGCAAGACCATCGACTTCCGCGTGTCGGTGATGCCGAGCGCGCACGGCGAGGACGCGGTCATCCGCATCCTCGACAAGCAGTCGATCAGCGAGCAGTTCACCGAGCTGCGCCTCGAGATCCTCGGCTTCCCGGAGATCGAGCTGCGGCGCTTCCGGAAGTACATCCGCGAGCCCTACGGGATGGTGCTCGTCACGGGTCCGACCGGTTCCGGCAAGACGACGACGCTCTACGCCGCCCTGGCCGAGATCAAGAGCATCGAGGACAAGATCATCACGATCGAGGATCCGGTCGAGTATCAGCTCCGCGGCATCACGCAGATCCCGATCAACGAGAAGAAGGGCCTCACCTTCGCCCGCGGGCTGCGGTCCATCCTCCGTCACGACCCCGACAAGATCATGGTGGGCGAGATTCGCGATCCCGAGACGGCGCAGATCGCCATCCAGTCGGCGCTGACGGGCCACCTGGTGTTCACCACCGTCCACGCGAACAACGTCTTCGACGTGCTGGGCCGGTTCCTGAACATGGGCGTGGAGCCCTACCAGTTCATCTCCGCGCTCAACTGCGTGATGGCGCAGCGGCTGGTGCGGCGCATCTGCGAGAACTGCCGGCGCGAGATCCAGTACCCGCCGGAGCTGCTCATCGAGTCGGCCCTCAACCCCGCCCTGTCCGAGACGCACGTGTTCCACGAGGGCGCGGGGTGCATGGAGTGCGGCGGCACGGGCTTCAAGGGCCGCATGGCCATCTGCGAACTGCTGGACCTGACCGACCACATCCGCGAAATCATCCTCGACAAGCGGCCGATCTCGGAAGTGAAGCGGGCCGCCAAGGAACAGGGGATGCGCTTCCTCCGCGAGTCCGCCGTCGAGCGCGTGATGCACGGGCTGACCACGCTGCGCGAGATCAACAAGGTGACCTTCGTCGAATGAGCGTCCTCGACTGGCTGACGTCACCGCCGCCGGACGTCGCGGTGGAGATCGACCGGGGCCACGTGGGCGCCGCCCGGGTGGAGTGGCGCGGGGGCCGTCCCGTCGTCGCCGCCCACGCCGTGGAGGCCCTGCCGCCCGGCGCCGTGACGCCGGCGCTCGCCGCGTCGAACATGCCGGACGTCGGTGTGGTCGGCCAGGCCGTGGCGCGCGCGCTCGGCCAGCTGGGCGGGCGGAAGCACCGCATTGCGCTGGTCGTGCCCGACACGGTCGCGAAGGTCTCGCTGATCCGCCTGGAGAACGTCCCGCCCAGGGCCGCGGACCTGCGGGAGATCGTCCGGTGGCAGGTCCGCAAGGGCGCGCCGTTCCCGGTCGAGCAGGCCGTGCTCAGCGTCAGCCCGGGGGCGCCGGCGGCCGCCGGCGGGCGCGAGTTCGTCGTCGCGCTGGCGCGTGAGGACGTTATCCGCCAGTACGAACAGGCGTGCGCCATGGCGGGCGCCCACGCCGGCATCGTGGACCTCGCCACGTTCGGGGTGCTCAACAGCGTGGTGGCCGCCGGTGGCGCGTCGGCCGGCGACTGGCTGCTGGTGCACGTGGCCGACACGCGCATCACGCTCGCCGTCATGCGGGGCGAGCACCTGATCTTCTTCCGGCATCGGTCCGAGGAGTCGGAGGGCACGCTGGCCGACCTCGTGCACCAGACGGCGATGTACTACGAAGACCGGCTGAACGGCACGGGCATCGCGCGCGTGTGGCTGGCGGGGATGGCCCCGACGGGCGAGGCCGACCACGTGCGGCGCGACCTGGAGGAGCGGCTGCGTGCCCGGGTCGAGCAGGTCGATCCCCGCGCCGCGGCCGATCTGGTGGATCGCATCAGCGCCACCCCTGAACTGGTCGATGCGCTGGCGCCGCTCGTCGGCGTCCTGCGACGCAGCGGAAGGGCGGCCTGACGTGCAGCCGATCAACCTGGCGACACGCCCCTTCTACAACGAGCGGCTCGTGCGGGTGGCGCTTGGTCTGGGCACGCTGGCCGTGCTGGGCCTCGCGGCGTTCAACGTCGTCCAGGTGATGCGGCTCTCGTCCCGCGACGTCGAGGTCCGGCAGCAGGCCGACGCCGCCGAAGCCGAGGCCGCGCGCCTCCGCCAGCAGGCCGCGGTGATTCGGCAGACCATCAACCGGGAGCAGCTCACGGTCGTCCAGGCGGCCGCGCGCGAGGCCAATCAGCTGATCGATCGCCGGGCGTTCTCGTGGACGGATCTCTTCAACCGCTTCGAAGCGACCCTTCCGCCGGAGGTGCGCATCGCCTCGGTGACGCCACAGGTGGACCAGCAGGGGCGCATGCTCGTGGCGGTGACCGTGGTGTCGCGTCGCGTGGAAGATCTCGACGGGTTCATCGAGGCGCTCGAGAAGACCGGGGCGTTCCAGGAGGTGCTCTCGCGCCAGGAAGAGGCGCAGGAGGACGGCACCCTCCGGTCGGTGATTCAGGGCTATTACCGCGCGGTCGTGGCGCCCGCCGAGCAGGCCTCGGAGCGGACGCCCGAGGCCGCCGGGACGCCGGCCACGCCAACCCGCGCGGAGGACGGGCGATGAAGGCGCTCTTCGGGATGGCCGAGGCCGTGCCGTTCTCGCGCGTGGCCCGCGACTATCGCCTGTGGATCGTGATCCTTGCGCTGGGCCTGGTCGCCACCATCGCGGCGCTGATCTTCGTGGTCCGGCCGCTGTCGGTGAGCGCCGATGCGACCAGCGAGCGCGCGGCCCGTGCGGCCGAGACACTGGCTGCCGCCCGTGCCGATCTCCAGGCCGCCGAGCAGACGCGGGACGGCTCCGCCCAGGCAGCGAAAGACCTGGATCGCTTCTATGGCGAGATCCTGCCGGCCGACGTGGCCGCGGCGCGGCGGCTGACCCACCTGAAGCTGAGCCAGATGGCGCGCGAGCGGAACGTGACCTTCCAGCGCAGCGCCGCCTCACCCGAGGAAGTGCGGGACTCGTCGCTCGAGCGGTTGCGGGTGAGTTATGCCCTGGCCGGGGACTACGACGACATCCGGGCGTTGATCTACGACATCGAGACCTCGCCAGACTTCCTGGTCATCGAGAACGTCTATCTGTCGGAAGGACAGGATGCGCAGGCGCCGTTGACGCTGACGCTCGAGCTCTCCACCTACTACCGGGCGGCCCGCAATGCGTCCTGAGCGCCGTCGCCTGCTGGTCATGATTGCCCTGGTGGTGCTGCTCGGGGCCGTGGGCTGGAGCTACTTCGGGACCGGTGCGGACGCGCCCGCGACGGCACCGACGACCGGCGGCCCGCGGCGGCCCGCGGCGAGCGCCTCGGGGGCGGAGGCGTTGCCGGCTGCGGAAAGCGTGCGGCTCTCCGCGCTCCCGCAGGCCCGCGGCGAGCCCGAGCCCGCGTCGCGCAACCCGTTCAAGTTCGACCGGCGGTCCACGGCGACGCAGACGACGGAGAACCCGCCCGTGTTCGCGCCGGCGCCCGCGGGACCGACGGACCCAGCGGGCCCGGCCGGCGGGGCAGCGGCGGCGACCCCGCCGCCCATCCCGTTGAAGTTCATCGGCGTCGTCGAGAAGAGCGAGGGTGACCGGTGGGCGGTGTTGAGCGTGGGTGACGGGCGGGCGCCGCTGCACGGGAAGGAAGGCGATATCATCGACGGCCGATACCGCATCCTGAAGATTGGCGCCGAGTCCATCGAGATGGTGTATCTCGACGGCCGTGGCCGGCAGACCATAAAGTTGACGGGGCAGTGAGGGGCGGAAGAAGAGAGAAGTGAGAAGTGAGAAGTGAGAAGTGAGAAGTGAGCAGCAAACTCTGAGAGCGGCATGAACCAGAAACTGGCAATGCGGGCGGTGGCGGTGGTGGTGCTGGCGGCGACGGCCGCGGGCTGTGCCACCGGGCGCGCGTACTCGCGGGGGTTGGAAGCGTCGAAGGCCGGCGACTGGGACGCGGCGGTCGGGTTCTACCGGCAGGCGCTCCAGGACGAGCCCGACCGGCCCGACTACAAGATTGCGCTCGAGCGCGCCATGCTCGCGGCCTCCCAGATGTACATCGCCCGTGCGCGCGAGTTCGAGACGGCCAACCAGCCCGAGGAGGCCCTGCGCGCCTATCGGAAGGCACTGGAGTTCGAGCCCTCGAACCGGCCCGTTGCGCTGCGCGCGGCAGAAATCGAACGGATGCTGCGCGACCGGCTCGAAGCGTCGGCCCCGCGCCCCGAGATCGAGAAGCTGCGTGAGCAGGCGCGACGGCAGACGACCGAGCCCATCCTGAACCCGGCCAGCCGCGACCCGCTGAGCATCCGGTTCACCAATGCCGGCATCCGCGACATCCTGAACTTCATCGGCACCGCGACCGGAATCAACGTCACCTACGACCGGGACTTCCAGGATCGGTCGATCACGCTCAACCTCGAAGGCGTGACGCTGGAGCAGGCGCTCCAGCAGATCATGGTGGCCAACCAGCTGTTCTACAAGGTACTGAACGAGCGCACCATCATTGTCGCGGCCGACACGACGCAGAAGCGGACACAGTACGAGGAGCAGGTCATCCGCACGTTCTTTCTCTCGCACGCCGACGCGACCGAGATCTCGCAGCTGCTGACCGGCATCGTGCGCGTGGCGGGCGTGGCGATCCAGCCGACCATCGTCGCCAACAAGACGACCAATACCATCACGGTGCGCGCGACGGCGTCGGTCGTCCAGATCGTGGAGCGGATGATCACCGCGAACGACAAACCGCGCGCGGAGATCGTGATCGACGTGCAGATCCTGGAGGTGAACCGGGAGCGCGCCAAGCAGTACGGGCTGAGTCTCACGGACTACGCCATCGGCGGGGTGTTCTCGCCGGAAGTGGCACCGGGATCCGGCGGGGCGGCCAACGCCGCGTCGGGGCTGGGGACGCCGTTCAACCTGAACACCATCTCGCAGGGCATCAGCACCGCGGACTTCTACCTGTCCGTGCCCGCGGCGGTCATGCGGTTCCTCGAGACCGATTCGACGACGCGCGTCCTCGCCAAGCCGCAGCTGCGTGGCGCCGAGGGACAGAAAGTAGCCCTGAACCTCGGCGAGGACGTACCAGTGCCGAGCACCACGTTCACGCCGATTGCCGCCGGTGGACCGTCGCAGCAGCCGCTCACGTCGTTTGCCTACCGGACCGTCGGCATCATCGTGGAGATGACGCCGCGGGTCACCTACGAGGGCGAGGTGATCCTGGAGCTGTCGGTGGAGAGCAGCGCGCGTGGGCAGGACACGAACATCAACGGCCAGAACCTGCCCTCGTTCCTGTCCCGCAAGGTGCAGACCAAGCTCCGGTTGCGCGACGGCGAGTCGAACCTGCTGGCGGGCCTCCTGCGGGAGGACGAGCGCCGGTCGCTGCGCGGTTTCCCGGGTGTGCTGCGGTTGCCCGTCGTCAGACAGCTGTTCTCGGCCAACGACGAGGCCATCCGCAGCTCAGACATCGTGATGCTGCTGACGCCGCGCATCATCCGGACGCACGAGCTCACGGCGACCGACCTGAGCCCCATCTACGTCGGCACCCAGAGCAACATGGGTCTGGGTGGACCTCCGCCGCTCATCAACGTCGGCGCCGCCGAACCCGTGCCCCCGGCCGGTCCCGCGGCCGGTGCGCAGGCGACCGCGGCGCCGGGCGCCACGACGACGCCTGGCCTGGCCGGTGGCGGTACGGCGGGCGCCGCACCCGGCGCCACCCCGGCACCGCAGGGACTGCCGTTTCCGCCGGCGGGTGTGCCAGCTCCCGTCATGGCGGGTCCGGCTGCAGGCGTCACGTTGACCCTCCCGCCCGGATCGTCGCCAATCCCCGGCACCACGGGCGCGCCCCCGGCTCCGACGCAGGCCCCGCCGAGCGGCGTCACCGTGTTCGCGCCGGTGGAACCCGCGCCGGCCACTCCGGCGCCAGCAGCCCCGGCTGTGCCACCCGCCGGGGCGCCGTTCGGCACCCCCCTCACACCGGGTGTGCCGCCCGGGGCCACGCCGCCCGCGGCCACGCCCTTCGGTCCTCCTCCTGCCGCTGGTGCGCCGCCGCCGGCAGCGGCGCCCGTCGCGCCGCCTGGTGCCGCCCCGACCGCCGCGCCAACTACACCGGCACCGCCCGCGGCCGCCCCTGGCACGCCGCCGGGCGCAGCCCCGCCTCCGGGCGCACAGGCCGCCGGCGCCACGCGCGTGATCGTCACCCCGCCGAGCGAGATGCGGGTTGGCAGCGGGCCCTACACCGTGCCCGTTTCCATCAGCGGCGCCTCGCGGCTGTCGGCGCTCACCATCTCGATCACTTTCAACCCGGCGCTGCTGCGCGTGCGCAGCGTGTCCGAAGGAACGTTCATGCGGCAGGGCGGTGTCACCCCCACGTTCACGCAGCAGGTGGACGCGGGCGCGGGCCGCATCGACATCGCGATCGTCCGACCGGGCGACCAGGTGGGCGCGTCCACGACGGGCCTGGTCGCGGCCATCCTGCTCGAACCGGTCGGCGCGGGCACCGGCACCCTGACGGTGAGCGGCTCGGGCACCGTGGTGGGCGGCGGCACCGCGACCCTCCAGTTCTCGCCGGTGGGCGTGGTGGTGCGGTGATGCTCCGCCGGATGAGGCGTGCCGACGGGTACTCGTTCGTCGAGCTGCTCGTGGTGACCACGATCATCCTGATCCTGGCCTCCGCCGTGCAGCCGCTGGCGCGCGTCACCATCCAGCGCCAGAAGGAAGTGGAGCTCCGCCGGGCGCTGCGCGATATGCGTGATGCCATCGACAAGTTCAAGGACGCCGCGGACCAGGGGGTGATCCCGGCGACCGAACTGAAGGCGGGCAGCGAGGGCTATCCGCCCGACCTCGACATCCTGGTCGACGGCGTGTCGGTGGCCAACGACGCATCGGGCCGCAAGCTGAAGTTCCTCCGCCGCGTGCCCATCGATCCGATGACGGGCGAGGCCGACTGGGGCAAGCGAGCCTACCAGGACAAGCCCGACGCCACGACGTGGGGCGGCCAGAATGTCTTCGACGTGCGCTCCCGCAGCACGGGGACCGCGCTCGACGGGACGAAGTACAGCGAGTGGTAGAAGAAGAGAGAAGTGAGAAGAGAGAAGTGAGAAGTGAGAAGTGAGTAGCGAGAGGTGACGAAGATCCCGTCCGCTCGGTCGTGGCCGCGCGGCTTCACGCTGGTGGAGCTGCTGGTCGTCATCTCCATCCTCGTGATCCTGGCGAGCATGGGATTGGTGCAGTATCGCAACAGCGTGCTGCGCGCGCGGGAGGCGACGCTGAAGGAGGACCTGTTCCGGATGCGCGACGCCATCGATCAGTATTACGCCGACAAGAACAAGTACCCGTCATCGCTCGACGACCTGGTTACCGAGGGTTATCTGCGCGCCATCCCCGTCGATCCGTTCACGAACTCCAAGGACACGTGGCAGGCCATCAACGCCGAGGCGAACGTGAACGACACGACCGCCCAGCCCGGCATCTACGACGTCAAGAGCGGTTCCGAGGAGACGTCCCTCGAAGGCACCAAGTACTCGGACTGGGAGTAGCAGGCGCCGCTTCGCGGCGTAGGCTTTCGGGAGGCCGCGCTGCGCGCGGTAGGCCTCCGGTAGGCGGCGCTCTCGCGCCGTAGGCGCGCCCTGCGGGCGCGTAGGGAAGACCCGCGCTACGCGGGCGACAGCGGGCAAGCCTCCTGCGCAAGCGAGAGCGGGCGGCTGCTGGTGGACATGCCTCCTACGCGAGCGACAGCGAGCGCCTACCGGAGGCCCGCCGAGCAACGCGAGGCCTACGCGCGCGGAGCGCAGCGCCTCTCAGCGGCTGCGGACATGCCTCCTACGCGAGCGACAGCGCGCGCCTACCGGAGGCCCACCGAGCAACGCGAGGCCTACGCGCGCGGAGCGCAGCGCCTCTCAGCGGCTGCTGGTGGACATGCCTCCTACGCGAGCGACAGCGAGCGCCTACCGGAGGCCCGCCGAGCAACGCGAGGCCTACGCGCGCGGAGCGCGCGCCTCTCACCGGCTGCTGGACATGCCTCCTACGCGCGCGCGAGCGCGCGCCTACCGGAGGCCCACCGAGCACCGCGAGGCCTACGCGCGCGGAGCGCGCGCCTGCTAGTTGACCCGTATCGTGATCTGCGCGAAGCCCTGCTGCCCGGTCGTCGAGCGCACCGTGACCGAGGCGATGTAGGTGCCGGCCGCCGTATAGCCGTGGTTGATGGTGCTTCCGGTGGTGACAGCGCCCTGCCCGTCACCGAAATCCCACGAGTAGGAGGCGATGGCCCCTGTCGTACCGCCGAGGCCGCCCGCCGAGGCCGTAAAGCTGACCAGCGCCGTACCGCTGACCCGCGGTGCCGGGTTCGGCGTCGCCGACAACGTGATCGGGATGCCCGCCTGCTCGGTCACGGTCACGACCGCCTGAGATGTGCCGGTCTGGCCCTGCGCATCCGTTGAGGTTGCCGTCACTGTGAAGATGCCGGCGCGCGGGAAGGCATGGGAGACCGGCGTGTCCGCCGACAGCGTGCCGAGTTGCGTCGCCGGTGTGCCGTCACCCCAGTTGATGCTCACCCCGGAGAGCGTGGTCCCGGCCTGCGGGGCGAACCGGAAGGTTGCGGGGACCCCGACCTCGATCGTCGTGGGGACGGTGATGGTGACAGTGGGGCCCGTCGCGGAGACGGTCACCGTGGCCGTCTGCTCGCCGGCACGGGCCGTGACCGTGGCTTCGCGCGATGTCCACACGGTGCTCTGCGCCTCGCCGTTAGTGCCAGTGACGGCCTGTCCCGGGTTCAATTGTCCGGCGTTCGTACTGAAGGTGACGGGCACGCCCGGCAGGGGGTTGCCCGCGGCGTCCACGACGGTGGCGATGATGTCGAACACGCCGATCCCACGCGGCTCGGCCCGCACCACGATGGCCCCGGCCGCGGCGCCACCGACCTTGAGTTCGAGGTTCTCGGCCCTGGCCGAGCCCGAGGAGGCCCCGATGACGGCCGTCCCCGACTGCTGTCCGGCCCTGAAGATCGCCACGGCACGCCCGCCCTGGGTGCGCCCCTCGGCCGGCTCCATGGTTCCGAAGGAGGACGTGAAGTAAACGGATGTACCGTTGTGAGCCGCCGTGCCGGCAGACTCGATGACCGTGGCGATCACCTCGGCCGTCCCGTTCACCGGGACCGTCGTCGTATTGACTGTGAGGACGACCGTGGATTCGGTGGGTGCCAGCAGTGGCACCTTCTCGCAGGCGGCGCCAAAAGCCGCCGCCAGGAGCAGGCCGATTGCCGCAAAGCTTGATCGTGACACGTATGAGACCAATAAGGATAATAGGCGCATGGGGTTAGCCGGTCAAGACAGTCGAGCTGACCAACGGGGCTACGCGATGGCGGCCCTGCTCGTCGGCCTGAGCGTCATGAGCGTGATCATGGCCGCGGCAATGCCGGTGTGGAGCCACGCCACACGACGCGAGCGCGAAGACGAACTCATCTGGCGGGGCGAGCAGTACAAGCGCGCCATCATGCTGTTCCAGCGCAAGTACGCGAACACGTTCCCGCCGACTCTCGACATCCTCGTCGAGCAGAAGTTCCTCCGGAAGAAATACAAGGATCCGATCACCGGCGACGACTTCCAGATCATTCCCGTGGGAGGCGGTCTGCAAGGCGGGGCACGGCCGGGCGGCGGGCCGCCGGGCGCTCCGCCGGGGCCGGGGGGCGGCGGCTTCGGCGCGCAGGGCACGAGTGGCTTTGGCGGCCAGGGCACAGGTGGGTTCGGCAGCCAGGCCACCGGGGGCTTTGGTGCTCAGGGTGCTCAGGGTGGTCAGGGGCAGGGGGGCTTCGGCTCGTCCGGGGGGCTCGGCGCCGGTGGCCAGCCGGGGAGCGGGTTCGGCAGCGTCGGGGGCGGAGCCCCCGGGACCCAGCCCTCGATGGGCATCATGGGCGTCACTTCCAAGAGCAAGGACACGTCCATCAAGCGCTACAACAACATGGACAAGTACAACCAGTGGGCGTTCGTCCACATGGCGGCCTCCACCCAGGCCGGCGTTGGCGGCACCCAGTTCGCTCGACCCGGTCAGGGAGCGGCCGGGCCGGGTGGCCCGCCCGGCGCCTTCGGCCCACCTGGTTCGGGATTCGGCCAGCAGCCCGGGGGGTTCGGGCAGCCCGGTGGGTTCGGGCAGCCCGGCGGCGCCCCGCCGCCTCCCGGCGGCATGGGACAACCCGGTGGCGGGTTCGGGCAGCCGGGCGGCATGGGACCGCCCGGAGGCAGGCCGCCGGTGCCCGGTGGCTTCGGGTCGCCGGGTTCGCAGCCGGCGGTGCCGGGGCAATCGCCGTTCAGGCCGCCCGGCGTGGGTTCCTTCGGTCAACAACCACCTCTCGAATGACGCGCGCAGGTGACGCGCGCCCTGTGGAGTGAGACGTCCACGGCCGTGGGCTGGCCGTGTTGCGGCATCACGCCGCCGCGCAGTCGGCGGCCACGGCATCGTGCAGCGCAGGCCGCACCCGAATCATCGCGTCTCCGCCGCGGGAGGGGTGCACGCGGTTGGACAGGAGCACCACGTACCGATCCTGCACGGCATCAATCCACAGCGACGTGCCCGTGAAGCCCGTGTGGCCGAAGGCTGCGGGCGACATGCGTGTCCCGCACGACGAGGTGCGCAGCATCGTGTCCCACCCGAGCGCGCGCGAACTGCCCGGCACGTCGCCGCGCGTGACGAAACTCCGCCACGGCTCGTGTTCGACACGTGACAGCCACCAGCGTGCGCAGGCCCCGACGCCCGCGGCGGTGCCGAACAGGCCCGCATGTCCCGCCACGCCACCGAGCGCCGCCGCGTTCTCGTCGTGGACCTCACCGACGAGCAGGCGTCCGCGCCAGGGATCGACCTCCGTGGGCGCCACCTCCGGCAGCCAGGCCGCGTGCGGCCGGAACGCGACGGCCGGGTCGGTGCCCCATGTGGCCCGCCACCACGCCTCGAACTGGGCGTCGAGTCCCGCGTCACCCGCGCGCTCGAGGATGCAGCCGAGCAGGATGAAACCCGGATCCGAGTAGACACTGCGTGTGCCTGGCGCGTACTCCAGCGGCTCGCGGCCGATCGCCGCTTCGAAGGCGGCCGAGCCATGGAGTGCCTCGAAGTACCGGCGGTGGGCCGGGAGGCCGGCGGCGTGGAGCAGCAGGTGCCGCAGCGTGACGGCGGAGCGGTCCATGCCCGCCCAGCCGCTGGACCACTTCCTCACGGGATCGTCGAGCCCGACGAGCCCGCGTTCGACCAGGGTGCCGGCGATGGTTGCGGTGCACAGGACCTTGGTGAGGGACGCGAGGTCGTAGATCGTGGTGGATGTCGCGGGTGCGCTGTCCCCGGCATAGGTGAGGGTGCCGACGGCGACGGTCGTGGCCGCGCGCTCGCGGCTGCCGACTTCCACCACCGCTCCCGGGAACACCCGGCCGGCCACGGCGTCCGCGAGAACCGCGCGTGTGCGCGCGAAAGGGGCCATCACGGCGCCGGCGCCTCACGCGCGGACGGCATCACGGCTCGCGCCACCCGGGACACCGCCACCGTCGCCGTCGCGCCAATCAGCACGTACCACGTCCACGCGATCGGTGTGGCCCACCACACCACCGTCATCGTCAGCAGGCCGGCCACCATGCCGGCGAGGACGTCGCGCTCCCGGGCGGTGGTCGAGAGCGTGCCGAGGAGGAACGCGCCGAGGACCGGGCCGGATCCGAGCGAGAGGACCGACAGGCCCGCGTCGAGCACGGATCGCGTCATGAACTGCGCGCCGAGCGCCACGCCCAGCTGCACGAGCCCCCAGGCGACGGTGGCGCGCTTCGACACGCGCATGCGCGTGGCCTCGTCCGCTCCCGGGTTCACGTAGGGCGTGTAGAAGTCGGTGAGGGTGGTGGAGGCCATCGCGTTCAGCGACGGGGAGAGCGCGGCGGCCACGATGGCGGCGACGATGAAGCCGGCGACCCCCGAAGGCAGGGCGCTGATCACGAAGAGCGGCAGCACCTCGTCGGTGCGGCCCAGCGGTTGCGGGAGCGGCGTCTGCTGATAGTAGGCGTAGAGCATCACGCCGATCAGCAGGAACAGGATGAACTGCACGAAGACGATGACGCCGCTCAGCACCAGCCCGGCGGAGGCCTCGCGGGCGCTGCGGGCGGAGAGCAGCCGCTGCACCAGGAACTGATCCGTGCCGTGCGTGGAGAGCGTCAGCGCCACGCCGCCGAGCAGGCCCGCCCACAGCGTGTAGATGCGCGACGGGTCCAGGGACAGGTCGAAGACGGTGAACCGCGCGGCCTCGTGGCCGAGCCGTGTCACCTCGTCCCATCCGCCCTGCACCTGGCCCAGCAGCGCCCAGGCGATCACGCCCGCGCCGGCCGCGTAGACGAACATCTGCACGACGTCGGTCCAGATGACGGCCGAGACGCCGCCGCGCATGGTGTACACGATCATCGCCGCGCCGAGGACGACGGCCACCGCGCTCACGGGCACGCCGGTGACGACGGCGATCACGAGCGCCGTGGTGAAGAGCCGGATGCCGTCGGCCAGCGATCGGGTGATCAGGAAGATGAGCGCGGACAGCGTCTTGACGCGCGGGCCGAAGCGGCGCTGGAGCAGCTCGTAGGAGGTGAACAGCTCGCCGCGGAAATACGCGGGAATGAAGATTACGCTGACGATGATCCGGCCGATGACGTAGCCCGCCGCCAGCTGCAGGAACGCCATGTTGCCCGCGTAGGCCGTGGCCGGGATCCCGATGAAGGTGAGCGTGCTCGTCTCGGTGGCGACGATGGTGAAGCAGATGGCCCACCAGGGCACGCTGCGATCCGTGAGGAAGTAGTCGCGCGTCGTGTGCTGGAAGCGCGCGAACCAGGATCCGAACGCGGTGATGCCGGCGAGGTAGGCCGCGATGACCGCGTAGTCGAGTGCGGAGAGCGACATCACTCGCCCGGCGCGCCGTCAGTGCGAGCCGGTGCCGAACGCGGCGCGGCCGATGTCCGTGAGGGTGCTCGCGGTGTAGGGCGGCGCGGTGAGCGCGTCATACGAGAAGAGAATCACGCCGGACGTCCCCAGTCGCCTGGACGCCGCGATGAACTGGGCGGTGGCGTCGGACGAGAGGCGATAGGCCCCGATGCCGGTCCACACCGGCCGCCCGGCCGCGAAGTCCTGGGCCAGCCCGACCTGCGACTCGAACATCTTCGGATCCGGCGTGTACGCCATCGGGCAGAGCACGTCGATGAGCGACTGGTCCAGCCACGTGCGCCAGTCCTGGAGCCGCGACTGGTACGCCTCGGTCGCATCGGGGATGACCGCCGCGCTCACCACCGCCTCGGGTCGGGCCTGCTTCACCGCGGTCCGGATGCGCATCACCAGAGAGGTGAGGCGCGACCGGCGGAAGGCCTTCCACCGCTCGGGGAAGAAGTTGGCATAGGCGAGCGGGTCGAGCTTTTCGCGGGCCGTCACGGTCCGCAGCTCCTCGGGCGTCATGTCCGGCTGCAGGTACTCCTTGAACTGCTGCAGCGCCGCCCGGCTGTAATCGAAGTCCTCGTTGGGGAACCGGATGTAGTCGAGGTGGATCCCGTCCAGGGCGTACGCCGTGGCCAGGTCCTTGACCACCGCGGTGACGTGGTTCGCGGCGGCGGCGTGCAGGGGGGAGGCATAGAGACCCTCCACGTCGTTGCTGTGCTGCCGCGTCCAGCGCGCCAGCCGCCCGACGTATTCCGGGCTCCGCACGTCGATGCGGCGGAGCTCCGCGGCGAGGGGCTTCGGGACCATCAGCCAGTCGGGATTGCGGTAGACGATGTGGTCGCGCGACGAGGGCAGGGTGGCCGCGCTGGAGATGAGATTCACGCCCACCCACGCGTGCACGCGCAGTCCGGCGGCGTGTGCCTCGGAGATGGTCGCCTGGAGCGGGTCGAAGTCCGGGTGCGACGCAAGCTCCGGGGCCCGCGGCTCCAACCGGCTGCGGTAGTACGCATCGCCCCTGGCGCGCACCTGCACCAGCAGCGTGTTGAAGCCGCCATCCCGGGCGGCCCGAATCATCTTCGTGATCGCCTGCGGGGAGCCCAGCGTGGCGCGTGTGACCCACAGGGCCCGCACGTCCTGGCTGATGGCCGCGGGGCCGCGCCCGGCCGCGGGGACGACACCGGCCAGGGCCGCGAAACACGCGACGAGGGCCAGGAGCCGGCGCCACCGGGTGGGAGCGTGTGCAAGCACGGGCAACACTGGAATGTAGCACGAAACGCGGCGGGTCCCATCGCCGTCGTAAGCTAGGGAACGTGCAGGTGCTCGGGATCGATGCCGGTGGCAGCAAGACCGTCGCCTTGTTGGCGACGCTCGACGGGGCCGTGATCGCCGAGGGCCGCGCCGGCGGCGCCAACCTGCGGACGCACGGGGAGCTGGTCGTGGAGAAGACCCTCCACGGCGTGATCGACCAGGTGCTCGACGGGCGCACCGAGCGACCCGTCGCCGTGTGTCTCGGGATCGCCGGCGTGGATCGGCTGGACGATGCCGCGACGATTCGCGGGGTGATGCGCCGGCTCGGGTTCCGTGACCGCACCCTCATCGTCAACGACGCGCTCATCGCGCTGGTGGCCGGGGCGGGGGAGCCGCTGGGCCTCGTGCTGGTGGCCGGCACGGGGTCGATTGCCTACGGGGTCAACAGCCGGGGGATGGCCGCACGCTCGGGCGGATGGGGGCCTGTCCTTGCCGACGAAGGCTCTGGCTACTGGATCGGGCGGCGCGCCCTCGTGGCGGTGATGCGTCATGCCGATGGCCGCGGCCCCCGCACGGCCCTCACCCCCATGTTGCTGGAACGCCTTGGCCTGTCACGTCCCGATGAGCTCGTCAACGAGGTCTACGACAGCGCCGAGCGCCGCCAGCTCGTGGCCACCCTGGGACCGCTCGTGGCGGAGGCACAGGCCGGCGGCGACGCCGTCGCGGCGGAGATCCTGAAGGACGCCGCCTCCGAGCTGGTCCTGGCGGCGGCCTCGGTGGTCGGCCGCCTGGGGATGCGCGGTGACGTGTTCACCACGTTCCTCTCCGGCGGGATGTTTCGGTCCATTCCGTGGCTGGCCGCCGAGGTCGGCTCGCGTCTCCGCGAGGTCGCACCGCGGATGTCGGTCTCGCTGCTCACCGCGGAGCCTGCCGCCGGGGCCTTGTCCCTCGCGAGTGCCGAGGCCGCCGGCCGGGCCCGCGTCCCCGTCTACCTCGACGCACTCACTCCCGAATCGTGATCATCCAGACCTTCGAGTACGACACCGCGCTGGCCGGCGCGCTTGCCACGCGTGTGATCGACGCCATCGACCGACAGCCGAACCTCGTGCTGGGGCTGCCCACCGGGCGGACGCCGCTCCTCTTCTACGCGGCGCTGCGGGACGAGAGCCGGGCGCGCGGCACCGATTGGTCCCGTGTGCGGACCTTCAACCTCGACGAGTTCGTCGGCGTGGCGCCGGGCGCGCCCGGGAGCTACCGCGCGTACATGCAGCGCGAGCTCTTCGACGCCGTGAACATCCCGCCCGCTGCCGTCGGGTTCCTCGACGGGAGCGCGGCCGACCTCGACGCGGAATGCGGGCGCTACGAGCGGGCGATCGCCACGGCCGGCGGCATCGACCTGCTGATCCTCGGCATCGGCACCAACGGGCACATCGGCTTCAACGAGCCCGGCCCGGGCCTGCAGCCGCACACGCATCGGGTGGGCCTGTTGCCCGCGACGCGTGCCGGCAACCGGGCCTGGTTCGGCGGCGACCTCGATCGCGTCCCGGGGGAGGCGCTGTCGATGGGCATGGCGACGATCATGCACGCGCGCGCCATCGTGCTCATGGCGACCGGAGCCGGGAAGGTGCCAGCGGTGGAACGGATGCTGCGCGGGCCAATCACCACCGAGCTGCCGGCGACCTTCCTGCAGCTGCACCGGGACGTGACGGTGATGCTCGACCGGGCGGCTAGCCCTCGATGAGGGCGCGCAGGCGGGGCTCGACGTCCTCGCCGATGGCCTCGCGAATGCGGTCCTGCGACCGGCGGAGGCGTGCGAGCGCCCGGGCGTAGGTCAGCCCGGTCTTCTGCATCACGATCGCCGCCTTCACGTTCCAGTGGGCACGCTTCAGGAGCTTCTCGGCCTCGTCCGGGTCGAGGCCGACGACGATGTGGAGGATGCGCCGCGCGCGGTCGCGCAGTTTCTCGGACCCCATCTGCACGTCGACCATGAGGTTCCCGTACGTCTTGCCCGTCAGGATCATGGCCCCGGTGGTGAGCATGTTCAGCACCAGCTTCGTGGCGGTCCCGGCCTTGAGCCGCGTGGAGCCGGCGATGACCTCGGGCCCGACGGCCGGTGCGATGGTCAGGTCGACGAAGGTCTGGAGCTCGGTGCGGGGATCGCACGTCACGAAAATCACGCGCGAACCGGCCTGGCGGCCCCGGGTGAGCGCGCCGCGCACGAAGGGCGTCATGCCGCTGGCCGAGACGCCGATGATGACGTCGGTCTTCGTCGGCGAGAGGCGGTTGACCGCCCGGGCGCCCTCCTCGTAGTTGTCCTCCGCCCCTTCCTTCGCACGGAAGATGGCGTGCTTGCCGCCGGCCATGATGGCCTGCACGAGGAGGGGATCGGTGCCGAAGGTCGGCGGCATCTCGGCCGATTCCAGCACGCCCAGCCGTCCGCTGGTGCCCGCCCCGACGAAGACCACGCGCCCGCCCTTCCGGAGCGCCCGGGCGATCAGGTCCGCGCCGACCGCAATGCGATCGCGCTCCTTCTGCACGGCGGCGAGCGCCTTGCGGTCCTCGTTCAGCATCAGGTCGACGATGCCGGCGGCCGGGAGTTTGTCGATGTTCAGCGAGGCGGGGTTGATCGCTTCGGTCGGCAGCGCCTGCCACTTCGAACGTGTGGGCATCGAGCGGGGCTTCTGGGCCAAACCCTGATGCTAGCCGTGTGCCCGGGGCCTGTCAATTTGAAACCGGCGCTATCCTGAACGTGTGGACGCGCGGCTCGACGCCTTCCTGCGCCATCTCGAGGTCGAACGGCGCCTGTCGGCACATACGGTTGACGCCTATGCGCGCGACCTGCAGATGCTCGCCGCCTTCGCGAGCGCGCAGGGGCACCCCCCCGAGCGCCTGGGTCGCGCCGAGATCGAAGCCTTCGTCCGTCAGCTGATGGCCGAGGGCCGGGCGCCACGATCGGTGGCCCGGGTGGTGGCGTCGGTCCGCTCGTTCTACCGGTACCTGGTGGTGCACGGCGACCTCGACGCGAGCCCGGCACACCTCGTCCGGGCGCCGCGCGCCATCCGGACGCTGCCGCGGTTTCTGTCGGCCGAGGAGGTGGAGGCCCTGGTGGCCGCGCCGGATGTGCGGTCGCCGCGCGGCGTGCGCGACCGGGCGATGATCGAGCTGCTCTATGCCACGGGGCTGCGCGTCTCCGAGCTCGTGGCCCTGCGCCCCGCCGACGTGAACCTGGATGACGGCCTCCTCAAGACGGTGGGGAAGGGGCGGAAGGAGCGGCTGGTGCCAATCGGCGACGAGGCGTCGTCGTGGGTCGGCCGCTACGCGCGGGAGGCGCGGCCGGCGCTCCTCGGGGGCCGCACGGCGCCACAGCTGTTCGTCAACGCCAGGGGCGGCACGGGCCTCACGCGCATCGGTTTCTGGAAGGTGCTGCGCGGGTACGCGACGCCCCTCGGCCTGGCCCGCCGGCTGAGCCCGCACGTCCTGCGGCACTCGTTCGCCACGCACCTGCTCGCGCACGGCGCCGATCTGCGTGCCATCCAGGTGATGCTGGGCCATGCCGACCTGTCCACGACCCAGATCTACACCCACGTGCTCGATACCCGATTGCGCACGCTGTATGATCGCTACCACCCGCGCCGGTGACTCGCCCGATCCGCCTCGCCCTGCTCGCGCTGCTGCTCGTCGCCGCCGCGGTCGCTGCCGCCATTCCCTCGCTGCTGCCCGCGCCGGCCGCGGCCACGCCCGCGCCACACTGGGGCGCCGACGTGCTCACGGTCCGTGGGTCCTATCACGTGCACTCGGTGGTGTCGGACGGCACCGGCACGATTGATGAGATCGCCTCGGCGGCGGCCGGTGCGGGGGTGCAGTTCGTCATCATCACGGATCACGGCGACGGCACGCGTGTGCCGGAGCCGCCACGCTATCGCTCCGGCGTGTTGTGCATCGAGGCCGTGGAGGTGAACACCGGCGGCGGGCACCTGGTGGTGCTCGGTGCGCGACCATCGGCGTATCCGCTGGCCGGCACGGCGTCCGCGGTCCTCGAGGACGCGCAGCGACTGGGCGGGATGGGCATCGCGGCGCATCCGGGATCGCCCCGTGCGTCGCTGCAATGGACGGACTGGACCACGCCGGTTGACGGGCTGGAGTGGCTGAACGCCGACAGCGAGTGGCGCGACGAGTTCCTCGCCTCGCTGGGACGCCTGCTGCTGACCTACGCCCTGCGGCCCGCCGAGACGCTGACCGCGGCACTCGATCGCCCCGTGTCGGTGCTCCAGCGGTGGGACGAGCTCACCGGGCGGCGCCAGGTCGTCGCCCTCGCCGGACAGGACGCCCATGCCCGGTTCGGATTCCGCCCGCAGACTGAGCCCTACGAGGAGGGCTGGCACATCCCGGTCCCCTCGTATCAGGCCTCCTTCGACGCCTTCAGCCTGCGCGTGCAGCTCGATGCGCCGCTTTCGGGCGATCCGGCTCGCGATGCGGCGCAGATCCTGAGCCGCATCCAGTGGGGTCGTGTCTACACCGTCATCGATGGCCTGGCCTCTCCCGGGGCGTTCGAGTTCACGGCCACCAGCGGTGGTCGTTCGGCGCGCATGGGCGACTATCTCGACATCGGCGGGGACGTGAGCCTGCACGCGCGGATGGCCGCGCCATCGGGATCCCGGATGGTCATCCTGCGAAACGGCGCCGTGCTGTTCGACACGCGCGATCGTGAGATGCACGTCGGGGTCGCGGCGGCGCCGGCGGTGTACCGCGTGGAGATCGAGGCGCCAGGGAGCACGGGCCAGCCGCCCATTCCGTGGCTGGTGTCGAACCCCATCTATGTCGGCATGCGCGCGGCGCACGAGGCTGCCCGCGAACCACCCGCCCGCCCCGCGACCCGTCGCTCGCCCATCGCGACCGGCTCCTGGGTGGCGGAGGTCTCGCCGGGATCGACCAGCGCCCTGGCGCTGCAGCGTCCCGTCGATGGCGGGGAGGCGATCGCCTGGGACTACCATCTGGCAGGCGGCGCGCTGGCCAGCCAGTACGCCGCCGTGCGGTTTCCGGTCGACGGCGTTGCCGCGCACGATCGGCTGCAGCTGCACGGGCGGGCCACGCAGCCGATGCGCGCGTGGATCCAGTTGCGCGCGTCCACCCTGGGCAGCGGCGAGCGATGGGGCCGCACCGTATATCTCGACGAGCAGTACCGGTCGGTGGACGTCCGCTTCAGCGAGATGCAGCCGCTGGGCCTCACGTCCACGCCCACGCCGCCGCTCGACAAGGTCGATGCCGTCCTGATCGTGGTGGACACCGTGAACACGAAACCGGGCAGCCGGGGGGCGTTGCACCTCACCGAGTTATGGCTCGCCGCGCCGTGAGACAAGGCAGAAGGTAAAAGGCGGCTAGCGGCGGATGCCGTAGCGGGCGCTCATCTCCCAGATGAGCATCGCGACGCCGAAGGACAGCAGACCGCCGCCCGCCATCAGCACGGCGAGGGGACGCACGAGGTCCCGCGGGCTGCTGCCGCCCTGGGAGTGGCCGACCAGCAGGACGAAGCCGATCGGGATGACGATCAGCGCCGACACCAGCGACACACCGCCCAGCAGCGTGCGCAGCAGGGACTTCGGTTCCGGGGCAGGCGCCATCGTCAGGTCCGGACGGTGAGCAGAAGGAATACCGCGGCGGCGCCGAACAGCAGGTTCGGCGCCCACGCCGCCAGCAGCGGGCTGATCAGCCCGCCCGCGCCAAAGGCCGCGAAGACCGAAATCATCGTCCAGTACACGAGCGCGAGCACGATGCCGACGCCGATGCCGTACATCGCGCCGCGCCGGCCTGTGGTGACCGCGAACGGCACCGCGATGAACGTCATCACGAGCGTGACGAACGGGAACGCGACCTTCCGATGGAGCTCCACCTCGTGATCGAGCACGTCATAGCCGCTCTGCCGCAGCTCCTTGATGTAGCGGTCCAGCTGCGGGTAGGTCATCCGGCGGGGCTCCGGGACCTCGGTGACGAAGTACTCGGCCGTCTCGAGCGGCATTGTCGTCTCGTCGAACGGCGCAAAGGTCGGGACCGCGTCCTTGACGCCGAAGTCCCGCGTCCAGCCGGCGCTCATCTGCCACGTGGTCGCCTCCGCGCCCCGCTGATGCACCGCACGCTGCGCGAACACGCGCCGGGTCAGCTGGTGACGCTGCGGATCGAATTCGAAGACCGAGAGGCCGGCCAGCGCCCCGGTCCGCGGGTTGAAGAACTGATAGTGATAGACCTCGCCGTTCCTGCCGACGATCCACTTCCGGTTCAGCACGTCGAAGGTCTGCGCCGATCCCCCGCGAATCAGGTGCTTCAGCTGATCGGCGCGCCGGTTGGCCAGCGCCAGCACGCGCTCCTCCATGCCGAAGAGCACCGCGCTCGCCACCAGCGCAAAGGCGAGCATCGGCGCGGCCGTGCGGTAGAGGCTCACCCCGCAGGCGCGCATCACGATGAGCTCGCTGTTCTTCGTCAGGACGCCGATGGTCACCAGCGCGGCCAGGAGCACGGCCAGCGCGATGATGTAGGCCATGAACTGCGGCGTGGACCACCACAGGAACTCGGAGATCTGCGAGAACGTCGTCTGGCCCTTGAACCACTTGTCGGAGAGATCGATGAACGTCGAGATGTAGAACAGGCCCAGCATGGCGACGACCGTCATGGCCAGGATGCGCAGGTACTGCCTGGCGACGTAGATGTCGAGCAGGTTCGGGCGGGGGAGTTCGATCTGCGGGATGCGGATCACCACGACCACCCGGTCGCGGCGGGGCCTGGCCGGGCCCGTCGTGGCGTCCGCGTGTGCCGCGCTGGTGGCTGTGCCCGCCGGCCGGCGTGTCTCGATGATCCTGGTGAGCCAGCCCGGCACGGCGACGCCGGGCAGCGAAATGCGGATGGGCCGGTCGGCGGACCGTGCGCGGGAGACGAGCAGGGCCACGCCCGCGATACCGAGGACGATGTTCGGGACCCACATCGACAGCCAGGCGGGAATGAGGTAGCCCTTGGTCATGGCCTGGGCCGAGAACATCACGACGTAGTAGACGAAGATCACCCCAATCCCCATCACGAAGCTCGCCAGCTTGCCGTCCTTGCGGTTGCTCGCGCCGAGCGCCAGGCCCAGCAGCGCGAACACGAAGCACGCGACGGGAATGGAGAACTTCTTGTGGATCTCCATGATGGGGTTGTGCGTGGAGACGCCGGCCGCCTCGAGATCCCTGACGCGCTGCCGCAGCTCCGCCACCGACAGCTCCCGGTCGCCGCGCGCGGGGCCCGTGCGCGGGAAGACGCTCTCGGGATCCAGCGTCACGACCATCTGCTCGAACTTCAGCACCTCGTAGGCCGAGGGGTCGTCGAGGCGCGTGGTGTGGCGCGCGCCGTCCTGGAGGACCATCTGGATGGTGCGCGCCTGCCGGTCCACGAGCATGCGCCCCGTGCGGGCGAGGTAGATGACCGGCTGGGCCGGGTTCTTCGTGTCCGCCGCGAGCACGTCCTGCCAGCCCCCGGCCGGCGGCACGTCGCGGACGTACAGGACCATGTTGGGGAAGTCCTCGAAGAAGACACGGGCGCGGACCTCGCCCTCGGCCCGGTCCGCCACGATCTGCATGGTCAGCTCGCGGAACGCCTGGTTCGCGTCGGGCATCGCCTTCAGCAGCACCCAGGACGAGGCGCCCCAGGCGATCAGGGCCAGCACGGCGAGCGGGCGGAGCAGCCGGTAGGGGCTGACGCCGCACGCCATCAGCACCACGACCTCGCGATCGGCCGACAGCCGCCCGAAGGCCACGAGGATCCCGATGAGCAGCGCCATCGGAATGGTGAGCGCCAGCGCCGAGGGCAGCAGGGTCACCATCAGCCGCAGGAGCATCGGCCAGGGCACACCCTTGGCAATCATCTGCTCGGCCAGCTCTATGATGAACGGAATGATGAGGATGAACGTGAAGACGAGCATCGCGATCACGAACGGCGGGAGGATCTCCCGGATCACGTACCGGTCCAGCGTCTTCATGCCCGTGCCCACCATTATCCTCCGAGTGCCCCGATGATCCGCCTCGCCCTGCTGTGGCACATGCACCAGCCCTTCTACCAGGACCTGGCGTCGGGCGAGCACATCCTGCCGTGGGTGCGGATGCACGCGCTCAAGGACTACCGGGGGATGGTGGACGTGCTGGCGCCGTTCGCGGGCGTCAAGGCGACGTTCAATCTGGTGCCCTCCCTGGTGGTGCAGTTGCAGGCGTTTGCCGAGGGCCGCGCCCGGGACCGACACATGGCGGTCGGCCTCGCGCCGGCGGCCTCGCTCTCGGGTGACGACCGGGCGTTCCTGGCGGCCAACGGGTTCCACGCCGCCTACCACCGCATGATCGCGCCGTATCCCCGGTATCTGGAGCTCTACGGCCAGCGGGCGTCCATCCAGTCGTGGCCCGCGGACGCGGTTCGCGACCTGCAGGTCTGGCACAAGCTCGTCTGGATGGACCCGGACTGGCTGGCCACCGATCCGCGGCTGCAGGCGCTGCTCGAACGAGGCCGCGACTTCACGGAGGCCGACAAGCAGGTCCTGGCGGCCATCGAGCACGAGCTGATCGCCTCGACGGTGTCGGCCTATCGCGAGGCCCAGGCACGGGGACAGATCGAGCTGTCCACGTCGCCGTACTACCACCCGATCCTGCCGCTGCTGTGCGACACGGATGCGCACCTGGCCGCGCATCCGGAGGCCACCCGGCCGCAGCACCCGTTCCGACGCCCGATCGATGCGCGGGAACAGGTGGCCCGCGCGGTTCGCTTCCACACCGAGACGTTCGGCCAGGCCCCGCGTGGGATGTGGCCCTCGGAAGGCGCCGTGTCGAACCCCGTGGTCCCCATCCTGGCTGCGGAGGGCCTGCGGTGGTTCGCCGCCGACGAGGACGTCCTGGCCAGGACCCTGGGTGAGCCCCTGCCGCGGGACGCGGATGGGTTGCCCCTGCGGCCGGACCTGCTGTACCGGCCCTACGAGGTCCACACCGGCGGGGCGCGGGCCCGGGCGCTGTTCCGGGACCACCACCTCTCGGATCGAATCGGTTTCGTCTACCAGTCCTGGGAGCCGCATCACGCGGCTGATGACCTCCTGTGGCGGATTCGTGAGGGTGCCCGTCGTTTCGCTGATATTTCGCCTGGCGAGACGCCGACCATCGCCATCATTCTCGACGGCGAGAACGCCTGGGAGGACTACGTCGGGGGTGGCCGCCCGTTTCTGCGGGAGCTGTATGGCCGCCTGGACGCCGCCCACGACATCCAGACACTGACGATGGGCGCCGCTGTCGAAGGACCGGCTCGGACCCTGGACCACGTGTTCCCGGGGTCGTGGATTCACGCGGACTTCTATATCTGGGCGGGGCACCGCGACGACCAGCGGGCCTGGTCACAGCTGAGCCTGGTCCGGGCGGTCTTCGACGAGCGGGCCCCGTTCGTGCCGGCCGCCGCCCGGGACCGCGCGTACGAGGAGCTGCTGATCGCGGAAGGGTCCGACTGGTTCTGGTGGTACGGCGACGACCATTCCTCGGCCCAGGACAAGGAGTTCGACGAGCTGTTCCGCCGGCACGTCCGGAACGCCTACGAGGCGCTCGGCCTCGAGCCGCCGGCAGACCTGCACCAGACCAACATCAGCACGTTCGGCGACCACGCCGCTGGCGGGGTCATGGAGCGGTAGGCCTCACGGGCAGGCCTCACTGCGTTCGGTAGGCCTCACTGCGTTCGGTAGGCCTCACTGCGTTCGGTAGGCGCTCGCTTCGCGAGCGTAGGCCTCGCTCACGCTCGGTAGCGGGCGCTCGCTTCGCGAGCGTAGGGTATAAGCCAGAAACCACACTCGCAAAACTTCAACAGCCACGATTCAGCCTGTAAATTCATTAGGTCTGATAATAATTATTATGTTAACTAAAGTTCGCCTCTGGGGTTCCCGGGGGCCTTTCCCTACGCGCCGAAGGCGCGCCTACAGCGCGAAGCGGTGCCTACCCAGGCCTACGGCGCGAAGCGCCGCCTACCCAGGCCTACGGCGCGAAAGCGCCGCCTACTTTCTCAGGTCATCAAGGATGGCTTCGAGCGCCGAGATGATCTCGTCTTTCGATGCGGTCTTCTTGTTGAAGCTGAGCCGGAGGTTGAAGGCCTTGCTGGGGGGCTTGAAGGCGAAGACGAACGCCTTCGGACGTCCGGGCTTGGGCGCCCGGGTCTGCTGGCGCACCTGTTCACGGGTGGCGCCGCCGTGGCTGGCAATCTGCTCGACCAGGGCCAGCATCTTCTGCGGGTCTCCCTGCCGCACAATCTGGAGCAGCACGGACTTGCTGTGGATGCCCGCGAGCCGGCAGATCTTGCGCACCTCCGGCGGCATGCTGGCCAGCGACAGCGACTCGGTGATCGACGTGCGCGACTTCCCCAGGCGCTTCGCGAGGTCCTCGTGGGTGTACCCGCAGCGTTGTCCGAGGCTCTGGAGGGCTTCGGACTCTTCGAAGGCCGTCAGGTCCTTGCGCTGGATGTTCTCGACGAGTGCCAGTTCCAGCATCTCCGTGTCGTCTACGTCGCGGACGACGACCGGGAGCTCGGTCAGGCCCGACTGGACGGCCGCGTGGTAGCGGCGTTCGCCGGCGACGATCTGGTACCGGGAGCCCTTCTGGCGGACGACAAGCGGCTCGATGATGCCCTTTTCGGCCACCGACGCGATGAGCTCCGACAGGTCGCCCATGGCCTGGCGGGGCTGGTCGGGGTTGGGGTCCACGCTGTCGATGGGCACCATCCGTCCGACGGGTGTCCCTGACGGCGCGGCCAGGGTCTCCACGTAATGCGCGTCGTGGCGCATCCGCAGCGTTTCGGGCAGTCCGCGTGGCTTAGGCACGGTCGATGACCTCCTCGCAGAGACTGTAGTACTCGGTCGCTCCGCTCGATTCCGGAGCAAAGGTGAAGATGGACTCCCGGTACGCCGGGCTCTCCTCCAGGCGCACGCTCTTGCTGATGACGGTCCGGAAGACCTTGTCGCCGAACACCTTGCGTATCTGCTCCTGGATGTCGCGGCCCAGGGCGGTTCGCCGGTCGTGCATGGTGATGACGACGCCCAGGATCTGGAGCTCCGGGTTGGGCCGCTGGCGCACCTTCTCGAAGGTTTCCAGCAGGTCGTCCGTGCCCTCGAGCGCGAAGTAGGACGACTGAATCGGGATGAGGAGGTGCGTGGCGGCGACCAGGGCGTTCACCGTCAGCAGTCCCAGCGCCGGGGGGCAGTCGATGACGACGTGTTCGAAGCGGTCGCGGACGAGGGCGAGCTCGTCCTTGAGCCGGAAGGGGGCGTCGAGTTCCCCGACGAGCCTCGCCTCGAGCTTGGCGAGGGCAATACGCGCCGGCGCCACGGTGAGGTGCGGCAACAGCGTCGGGACCATCACATCGTCCAGGTGTGTGGCCGGGTCCACGAAGACGTCGTACATGCTGCGCGCGGCGGCATGGACGTCGATGTAAGACATACTGCTGTTGCCCTGCGGGTCCAGGTCGACGAGCAAGGTAGGCTTGCCGCGGAGCGCCAAGGCGGCCGCGAGATTGATGGCAGTGGTCGTCTTACCGACGCCGCCCTTTTGATTGGCGATCGCGAGAATCATCGCGCAGGACTGTGCGGGTTTCAGGCATTGTAGGAAGCCCTCTGCACAGTCGTCAAGGCGCGTGAATGCCCCGGTGGCGGCCCGTCGGGGAATTCTTCTCGATAAGTGTTGTATTTGCTTGGAGTTGCACGAATTGTCGGCCGGCCGACAATCCTACATCTTGTACTTCCCCATGTCGTCCGGGTCGAGGGACTCGAGCCACTGCTGCAGGCGATCGCTGTCCTGCTTCTCGTTCGTGAAGTCCACGCTCTTCGCGTTATCGATGACCTTCTCGTCGACGAGAATCGGGGCCCGGGTGCGGAGGGCAAGCGCAATGGCGTCGCTCGGGCGGGCGTCGATGGCGACGGGGCCGGCCGGGGTGCGCAGGTGGATCATGGCGTAGAAGGTGTTCTCCTTTAGATCGCACACCACGATCTTCTCCACCGCGGCCTGCAGGTCCTGGATGATGTTCCGCAGGAGGTCGTGCGTCATGGGACGGGGCGTCTGGATGTTCTCGATCTGGAGCGCGATGGCGTTGGCCTCGAAGACCCCGACCCAGATGGGCAACACCTTCTGCCCTTCTGGGTCGCGGAGGATGATGATGGGCATGTTCGTGATGGGATCCACCATCAGCCCCTTGATATTCATCTCGATCATCGCCGTACCTCGGTCGTCAACTCGCCCCACACACTGTTCGGACCTGCCCGCCTCACCGTGACCGGCACCATCTGGCCCACGAGCCCGGGGTCCCCGGGAAAATTCACCACGGTGTTGCCCGTGGTCCGACCCGACAGCTCCCACTCCCGCCGGCGGCTCGTGTGATCGACGAGCACCTCCACGGAGCGGCCCACGGCCTCTTCGTGCAGGCCCCATTGGATGCGGCGCTGCAGCTGCTGGAGCGCCACGATCCGCCGCGTCTTCTCCTCCTCCGGCACCTCGTCCGGCATCCGCCTGGCTGCCAGCGTGTTGGGCCGCTCGGAGTACTTGAACGAGAACATGCTGTGGTAGCGCACCGACTCGGTCAGCGTCAAGGTATCGTCGAAATCTGCCGGCGTCTCGCCCGGAAAGCCAACGATCATATCGGTCGATAGCTGCACGTTCGGGATGGCCTCGCGGATCTGCTGGACCGTGTCGAGATACTGCTCGCGCGAATAGCGGCGCCGCATCGACTGCAGCACGCGCGTCGAGCCTGACTGCACCGGCAGGTGCATGTGCTTGCACACCTTCGGGAGGTCCCGCACCGCGGCAATCAGGCGCTCGGTGGTGTGTCGTGGGTGCGGGCTGGCGAACCGGATGCGCTCGATGCCCGGCACCTCATGGACGGCCTCGAGCAGCGCCGGGAAATCGCACGCCGGATCGTCCGGCGCCTGGTAGTGGTTCACGATCTGACCCAGTAGTTGTACTTCCTTGCGTCCGCTGGCGGCGGCCTCCGCCACCTCTTGGAGGATCTCGGCTCGGGGCCGCATTCGCTCGTGCCCGCGGGTGTACGGAACGACACAGAACGCGCAGAAATCGTTGCAGCCTTCGATGATGGTCACGTAGGCCTTGACCGGGTCCGATCGCCGCGTGATGCCCAGCGGGAAGGACGGCTCGTCGTACGGCGTCGTGATGTCGATGGCGGGAAATGCCCGTGCCTCCTGCTGCTGACGGACCAGCATCGGCAGCATCTTGACGCGTTGCGTGCCCGCGATGATGTCGATGATGCCCGGCGACCGCGCCAGCAGCGCCGCGCCTTCCTGCTGCGCCACGCAGCCGGTCACCGCGACAATCGGGTCGCGTCCGGTCTCCCTGGCCATCTCCCGAATCTCACCCAGGCGCGTGTATAGCTTCTCCTCGGCGCGCTCGCGCACGCTGCACGTGTTGACCACCACGACGTCGGCATCGCGATCGGAGTCCGCCGGATCGTAGCCGGACTGCTCCAGCAATCCCGCCATCCGCTCCGAGTCGTGGACGTTCATCTGGCAGCCGTAGGTCTCGATGAAGTACTTCACTTTCGCTTTCGCTCCTGCCGACGTTCGCCTTTCGCTTTTGCCGGATGTTCACCTTTCGCCTGGGCCGCGTCGAGCAGTTCCTGCGCGCCGCTCCGGGCCCGCTCACCGGCATCCGCACCGCCCATCATGCGGGCCAGCTCCTCCACCCGCTCGGGCCGGGTGAGCTTCTGCACGCCGGTGACCGTGCGCCGACCGCGCGTCTGCTTGTGGATCAGGAACTGCGTGCGTCCGCTGGCCGCCACCTGCGGCAGGTGCGTGATGCACAGCACCTGGTAGCGCTCCCCCAGCGAGGCCAGCTTCTGCCCGACCACCGTGGCGACTCGCCCGCCGATGCCCGCGTCCACCTCGTCGAAGATCAACGTCTTCGACGAGGCGCTGGCACCTGCTGTCTCCGCCGCCAGGGTCTTCAAGGCCAGCATCACCCGGGACAGCTCCCCGCCCGACACGATGCGGGCCAGCGGGCGTGGCTCCTCGCCGAGATTGGCGGACAGGAAGAACTCCACCGTGTCCAGCCCCCGGTCGGTCCACTGGCCCTCGTCCGTCGCCGCGCTCACGCGGATCTCGAACCGGGCCTTCTCCATGGCCAGGTCGCCCAGCTCGCGTTCGATGCTCCGCGACAGGCGATCGGCGGCCCCGCGCCGACGGGTCGAGAGGTCGCGAGCCTGGGTCAGATAGGCGACCGACGCCTCTCGGAGCTGCTCCTCCAGGTCCGCGAGGCTCGATGTCCCGCCCACAAGGGCGGCATGCTCGGCCGCCAGGGCGTCGCGCCTGGCCAAGACGTCGGCGAGCGTTGGGCCGTGCTTGCGCTTGAGGCGCTCGATGAGCGCCAGGCGGTCCTCGACCTCCTGGAGGCGTGCCGGTGAGGCATCGAGGCCCGCCGAGAAGTCACGGAGCGTGAAGGCCAGGTCTTCCAGCTGGGCCTTCATCCCGTCTCGTGCTTCGAGATACGGCACGAACCGCGCGTCGAACGACGCCAGCTCCCCCACCCGCTTCCACACGTGGTCCAGCCGCGTCAGCACCGCCTGCTCGTCTTCGTAGAGCTCGACGTAGCCTTCCTGGCACAGGCGCTGGACGCGATCGGCGCTGCGCAGAATCTGCCGATCCGCCGCGAGGGCCTCGTCTTCGCCCGGGTGGAGCGCGGCATGCTTCAGCTCGGTCCACTGAAACTCGACCAGCTCCAGTCGGGCCGCCCGCTCGCGGTCGTCCATGCGGAGGCGATCCATCTGCTGCCGGATCTGTTGAACTTGGGCGAATGCCCCACTCACGCGCTCTCTGTCTGGCGCAAGCCCCGCGAATTCGTCCAGGACGAGCAGGTGCTGTGCCGGGTCGAGCAACTGCTGGTGCTCGTGTTGCCCATGGAGCTCGACCAGCCGATTGGCGAGATCCTTGAGGGCCGCGGCGGTGGCCAGGGCGCCATTGATGAACGCACGGCTGCGTCCCTGCGCGGTGATCTCGCGCCGGACGATGAGGTCCGATCCATCGCCGGGGTCGAAGATGGCCTCGACGGTAGCCAGTTCCTCGCCGGTGCGGAGCAGGTCCTGCGTGGCGCGCCCACCGAGCAGCAGTCCGACGGCCTCGACGAGAATGGACTTGCCGGCCCCGGTCTCGCCTGTCAGAACGTTGAACGAGGGTTCAAATTCGACGGCCACCGACTCGATGACCGCGAGGTTGCGGATGGCGAGGTAGCGGATCATGGGGGCCCTCACTCCCGGCCGGGACGGTTGCGAGCGCTCGGAAATCCCATCCTATCATGGGTTTGACAGAATTTCCCGGAGCGTGTTACGGTTGCACGGAACCGCGCTTCTTCCCAGCAGCGCACTCCCCAATCGATTGGATTCGGAGGGCTTGTTGCCGACGCCTGGGTCGTTTCTCCTGGCACTGCAACTGGAAGGCAGTGCTACGTCTACTCAGGCCGCCGCGGGAGGCGTGGTCGAGCTGGTGGCTCAGGCCAGCCCGATCTCCCTGGCGGTTCTGGTCATCCTGTTGCTGTTCTCGGTGGTGGCGTGGGCCATCATCGCGGCGAAGCTGACGGCGTTCCGCAAGGTCGACCGCCAGACGGCGCAGTTCATCCAGGTTTTCCGCACCAGCGCCAAGTTCTCCGACGTGCAGTCGGTGTGCGGCTCGCTGGCGCAGAGCCCGCTCGTCGGCATGTTCCAGGCCGGCTACGCGGAGCTGAACGCGCAACTGCGCCAGGCGCCGGCGGGCAGTCCGGGCACGGCCGCGCCGCGTCCTACCCTCAAGAGCCTGGCCGCGGTGGACCGGGCGCTGCTGCGGGCCTCGTCGGCGGAGGTGAACAAACTGGAGAAGTCCGTGACGTTCCTGGCGACCACGGCGAGCATCACGCCGTTCATCGGCCTCTTCGGCACGGTCTGGGGCATCATGTCGGCGTTCTCCAACATCGGGGCGCAGGGCTCTACGGACCTGGCCGTCGTGGCGCCCGGCATCGCCGAGGCCCTCATCGCGACGGCGGCCGGCCTCTTCGCCGCCATCCCCGCCGTGTACTTCTACAATCACCTGACGACCAAGGTGAAGGTCTACGCGACGGAGATGGACGACTTCGCACTCGAGTTCCTGAACATCTCGGAAAGGAACTTCACCTAGTGCCGAAGGTCCTGCCCCAACCCGAGGCCGGTGCGGCGCGCGGGCGCCGCGGGCGCCGCGTGTCGACATCACTGTCGGAGATCAACGTCATCCCGCTCGTCGACGTGATGCTGGTGCTGCTGATCATCTTCATGGTCGCGGCGCCGATGCTGCAGCGGGGCGTCGAGGTGAACCTCCCGGTCGCACAGCGCGCGCAGAAGATGACCGAGGAGCGGCTGTACGTCACCGTGCCTCTCTCGTACAGCAAGGACGGGAGGGTCTACCTCGACGAGGAGGCGGTGTCGCGCGACGTCCTTCCGGAGCGGATGCGCCAGGTGATGCAGAACAAGGAGCAGAAGGAAGTGTTCCTCCGCGGGGACGAGAGCGTGCAGCTGCGGGACCTGATGGAGGTGATGGATCGCCTCAAGGACGGTGGCGTCGAGCGTGTCGGCATCGTCGCCACGCCGGCTCCCCCGCCCGGCCGGAGGCGCCGGTAGGCGATGGACGCCGTGTCTGCCGTGCTCGTGCAACGCGCGCAGGACAGCGAACGCCTGACCCCGCTGGTGGGTTGGTCGGCGGTCGTCCACGTGGTGCTGACGCTGGTCGTGGCCATCGTGCCCGCGAGCTGGCTCGGCACGCTGTCCCCCGAGCCTGAGGTCGTGATGCAGATCTCGCTCGGCGGCGCGGTGGGCCCGCGTGACGGGGGGCTCGCGACGCTGGGGGGGCGGCCCATCCAGCAGGAGCGGCCCGTCGAGGCGAAGAAGACCATCGATCCGGTGCGCGCGCCTGCGGCAAAGGTGCCCGAGATGGTGGAGCCGACGAAGACCGCGCCGAAGAAGCTGACGCCCGCGGCCAAGGTCGCGGCCAAGGATCCGCGCAGCCGCACGCCGACGAAGGGCGAGAAGGTGGAACAGGGCAATGCGGTGGCTCAGACGGCCGGCAAGGGACAGGGGTTCGGGCTGTCTGCGGGGGGCGGCGGCACCGGCGGGTACCTGGACGTGGCGAACTTCTGCTGCCCCGATTACCTGGCGACGATGCTCGACCTGATCAACCGCAACTGGAGCTCGAAGCAGGGCGCCGATGGCAGCACGTTGATCAAGTTCGTCATCGAGCGCGACGGTCGCATCACCAATGTCCAGGTGGAGCGTTCGAGCGGCGTGGCGGCACTGGACTACTTTTCGCAACGATCGATGGCGCTCACCCGGCAGTTGCCGCCGCTGCCGGCGGCGTACGCGGGTGACCGCCTCACGGTGCACCTCAACATGGATTACGTACGGTAGGGACCTTGCGCATGACACGACCACACGACAACGGCGGCGCTCGCGGGCGTTGGCGTCCGGCCGCCGCGGCCCTGGCGGCCACGCTGGGCATGGCCGCGCTGGCGGCGCAGCAGCCGCCCGCCACGGCGCCGGCCCAGCAGGCGCCCCCGCCGCAACAGACGAGCGTGGAGCTGCGGATCACGGGCGAGCCGGGCACGCCGCCACGCCTGGCCGTCCCCGACCTCATTGCGCTCTCGCCGGACAAGGAGACGCAGGAGGCGGCGAAGGTCATCGGGCAGGTGCTCTGGGATGACATGGACTTCGAGCGCGAGTTCTACATGATTCCGCGCGACACGTACAAGTCGATCCCGGCCGCCGCGTCCATCGGCGAGGTGCCCTTCGATCGGTGGCGGGAGCTCGGCGCGGACGGGGTGGTCAGCGGCACCGTGCAGCGTGCGGCCACCGGCATCCGCGTGGAGATGCGGCTCTACAACGTGCGGGCCCGGCAGCAGAGCTACGGCCGTGAATACACGGGCGCCGCGGCCAACCCGCGGATCTACGCGCACACGATGGCCGACGAGCTCCACCAGTCGCAGCGCAGCCTGCGCGGGGTCGCCCGGACCAAGCTCGCCTTCACGTCCGATCGCAATCGGGATCCGGTCGCCAACACCATCGAGAAGCGCGAGGTGAAGGAGATTTACATCATGGACTACGACGGCGCGAACCAGCGGCGGATCACGATCAACCGCACGCTGAACATCACGCCGAACTGGTCGCCCGACGGCCGGTCGATTGCCTACACGTCGTACCGCCGTACGCTGCCGGACATCCTCATCTCGAACATCTTCGTCGGGACGCTCGAGGAGCCGTCGAAGGGCGTCGGCCAGAACTTCCTCCCGGTGTTCTCGCCAGACGGCCGGCAGATTGCCTTCATGTCGAACCGTGACGGCAACAGCGAGATCTACGTGATGAACCGCGACGGCTCCGGCGTGCGGCGCCTCACCGACAACCCGGCGATCGACTCGACGCCCACCTGGTCGCCCACGGGGACGCAGGTCGCGTTCACCTCGGACCGCACGGGCACGCCGCAGATCTACGTGGTCGGCGCGGACGGGACGGGCCTGCGCCGCCTGACGTTCGAATCCTACGCGGATCGGGCGACGTGGTCACCCGCGCCGTACAACGAGATCGCCTTCGCGGCGCGGACCGGCCCGGGCTTCGACATCAAGATCCTGAGCCTGGCAGACGGGGTGACGCGACAGATCACGTTCGGAGAAGGGACGAACGAGAGCCCGGCATGGTCGCCCAACGGGCGCCACATGGCGTTCACATCGACGCGGGCCGGCCGGACGCAGATCTTCACGGTCGACCGGGACGGCCGGAACGTGCGGCAGATCACGCGAGACGGCAACAACTCGACGCCGAACTGGTCACAGTAGGAGCCGGAGACAACCCAGACGGAAGCGGCCCAGGGCCTGAAGCCCGAAGCCTGCAGCCTGTAGCCTGCAGCCTGAAGCCTGCAGATGGAGACGACCGAGATGAAGCGCAACGTGCAGATGTTGGCGGTGCTCGTGGCCGTGGTGGTGTTCGTGGCGGGCGCCGCCTGTGCGAAGAAGCCACCGACCTTGGCCCGGCCGATGCCGCCACCGGCGGACGAGACCAACGCGATTCCACCGACGCCGCCCGCGCCCCCGCGGCCGGTGGACGAGCCCATCCCGGTGCCACCCGAGCCGGAGAGCATCAGGGCCGGTGACCTCAAGGAGGATCTCGACACCCTCAACCGCTCCGGCGTGCTCAAGCCCGTGTTCTTCGACCTCGACAGCTCGGAGGTGAATGCCGACGGGCAGAAGTCACTGCAGGAGAACGCGGACGTGATGCGGAAGAACCCGCAATGGCAGGTGACCATCGAAGGCCATTGCGACGAGCGCGGCACCGCCGAGTACAACCTCGCGCTGGGCGAGCGCCGGGCACTGGCGGCGCGGACCTACCTCGTCTCGCTTGGCATCCCCGGCGAGCGTGTGCGGGTAGTGAGCTACGGCAAGGAGTTCCCCTTCGAACAGGGGCACGACGAGGCGGCATGGTCGAAGAACCGCCGCGCCCACTTCGTGATCACCGCCAGGTAAGCGGTAACATAGGGGGTATGACTCGGCACTTCCTGGTCGGCGCGATCGTGGCATCCGCCGTCGTGGCGCCCGCAGCCACGGCGTCGGCCCAGTCGCGGCGCGAGATGCAGATGATGGCGGACATCCGCATGCTGCAGGAGCAGACGCAACAGCTGCAGCAGCAGCTGGCCGCCGCGCTGGCCCAGATCGGCGAGACGCTCAAGCAGCTCTCGACGCGCCAGGACGACCAGACGGGGGCGACGCGGAAGGGCTTTGCCGACCAGAAGCTGACCGTCGATCAGGTGGGCAGCGATCTGCGCGTCGTCAAGGAGCGAGTGGACGAAACGAACGTGCGGATCACGTCGCTCTCCCAGGAGGTCGAGGCACTGCGGCTGGCCATTCCGACCTACCCCCCGCCCGCGCCGACCGTCGATCCCACGCTCGATCCGCTGGCTGCGGGCACGACGCCGGGTGCGCCAGGCGCGCCGGGCGCTGGCGCTGCGCCGCCCGTGGCTCCTCCGGTGGCCGGCACGCCTGGTGGCGTTGCGGCGCCGCCCACTCCCGCTCCCGCGCCTCCGCCCGTGAACCCCGGCATCTCGCCGCAGCGGCTGTACGACACGGCGTGGACCGACTACACCGCGGGCCAGTGGACGCTGTGCATCGAGGGCTTCAACACGTACCTGCGGAGCTTTCCCCGCAGCGAGGCCGCGTCGTCGGCGCAGTTCTACATCGGCGAGTGCCACTTCGCCGACGGCAAGTTCACCGAGGCGCTGGACGCTTACAACCGCGTCATCGCGAACTACCAGCGCGGGGAGAAGGTGCCCGACGCCTACTACAAGCGCGGCATGGCGTTCGAGCGCCTCGGCCAGCTCGATCGCGCGCGCGAGTCGTGGGAGACCCTGCTGAAGACGTTCCCCGACGCCGAAGTGACACGCCTCAGCAAGCAGAACCTCGATCGCCTCGCCAGGTCCAAGCCGAAGGGCTGAAACCTCACCTTAGGGCGTTCCACAAAGCGCAGTTTCTGCCACATCCGCGCGATCGCGCCGCGCGCGGGTTTTTCTCCTTTAAGGCTGTGCGCACTCCGTGTAATCTGCGGATCGCTTCGCATCATTCACTCATCGTCATCCCACCATCAGGGGACACCGAAAATGGGCAGCGTGAACAAGGTATTGCTGGTCGGCAACCTCGGGCGTGATGCGGAGGTGCGCTACACGCCGGGAGGCGCTCCCGTGGCGAGCTTCAGCATCGCCACCACCGAGAACTGGACGTCGAAGGACGGCGAGAAGCACGAGCAGACCGAGTGGCATCGCATCGTGCTCTGGGGCAAGCAGGCCGAAACGCTGCAGCCGTATCTCACCAAGGGGAAGCAGATCTTCGTCGAGGGCCGGCTCCAGACCCGCCAGTGGGAGAAGGACGGGCAGAAGCACTATACGACGGAGATCAAAGCCGATCGCATCGTGCTGCTTGGCGGTGGCGGCCGTGGTGGCGAGCGCGGCGACCGCGAGATGGGCGCGTATCAGGATCCGATGAAGGAGCCGGCCGCCGTCACCGACGACGACATTCCGTTCTGAGCACACGGCACGCGCACACCGACGAGGCGTGCGCGTGCGTGTCGGGAGGAGGCTTCGCTGACGGGAGGCGCGGCACGCCGATGGATCCTGCAGCGTGCCCTGGCGGGAGGGGACTAACGCTGGTCGGGAGCTTCTGTCCCGCTGTCAAAGGCCCTGTCTCTCGTGGCCGGCGCTGCGAACGTGCGCGAGTCTGCGGGACCCGCGTGCTTTTCGTATCCCGACGAGCGTCAGTCCCCTCCCGATCCGCACGCGCAGCATTTGCCGGCGTGCCCCGCCTCCCGGCCGGCACAGCGTGCGCTCAGCTCCTCCCGTATCGGTCCTCGATGCGCACGACGTCATCTGTCTCCGGCGTCGACACTTCGAAGATGTCGCTGTCCTCGATTGCCGTCATGCGGTGCACGGTCGGCGGCGTCACGTGGACGGCATCGCCCGGGCCCATCTCGCGGCTCGTCAGCGTGTCGCCCTCCTGCAGTTCGAACAGGATCTTCCCGGCGTGGACGTAGATCGTCTCGTCCTTGCGGTTGTGATACTGCAGGCTGAGCGCGTGTCCCTTGTTCACGTGAATGAGCTTGCCGACGTAGCGGTCCGTCACGGCCCACCACAGCTCGTAGCCCCAGGGCTTCTCCACTCGTTTCATGGCGTTATCGTCTCCTCTGCCGCTGCCGCTGCCGGGGACGGTGCCGGGGACGGGGTCAGGTCATGAACATGAACATGCGATCGGCAGCCGACCCCGTCATGTTCATGACCTGACCCCGATGCTGACCCCGATGCCCCCGATGATCTGGCCCCGATGACCTGACCCGTCATGTTCATGACCTGACCCCCGACGATGCCGCCAGGGCATCGAACAGGTACTGCTCGACTTCGGGGGCGGTCGGCAGGCCGAGCGCATGGCGCGCCAGCCGGCGGGCCTCGTCGGCCCGCAGGTCCGAGACCACCCGGCGCACCAGCGGGATGGCCGCCGGCGTCATGCTGAACTCCGTCAGGCCCAGCCCGATCAGCAGGCCCACCAGTGCCGGATCCGAGGCCATCTCGCCGCACAGCGACACCGGAACGCCCTGACGGCGTGCGGCCCGGCTGACGAGCCGCACCAGGCGCAGCACGGCGGGGTGCAGCGGTTCGTAGAGGTCCGACAGGCGATCGTCCGTCCGGTCCACGGCGAGCGTGTACTGGATGAGGTCGTTGGTGCCGATCGTCAGGAAGTCCACCTCGCGGGCCAGCAGATCGGCGGCCACTGCGGCGGCTGGCACCTCGATCATCGCGCCGACAGGGACGGGCACGACGCCCAGCTCGTGGCACACCTCGGTGACCAGCGCGCGCGCCTGCCGGACCTCCTCGACGCCGGTGACGAAGGGAAACATGATCCGCAGCGCACCGTGGCTCGCAGCCCGCACGAGGGCGCGCAGCTGCGTGCGCAGGACCTCCGGGTACGCAAGGCCCAGGCGCAGTCCGCGAAGGCCCGCGCGCGCCCGGGCGCGTCCTCCCGTGCCGGGCAGGTCACGCTCGTCCAGGTCGAAGGTTCGGATGGTGACACGGCGGGGGGCCACCTGCTCGAGGACGCTGCGATAGGCGGCGTACTGCAGCGCCTCGGTTGCCTCGTCGAGTCTCCTCCCGGACAACAGGAACTCGGACCGATAGAGGCCGATGCCTTCCGCGCCAGACTCGTGCAGGAACGGCAGGTCTTCCACGAGCTCGATGTTGGCGTCGAGGCGGACGGGCACACCGTCGGCGGTAGCGAGTGGCCGCCGATCGGCTGACGCGACAGCCGACCGACGCCGTGGGCGCTCGGCGCGACGTCGGGCGGCATCGAGCTCCGGGCCTTCGGGGCCGATGACGACCTCACCGGTCGTGCCGTCCAGAATGACGGTGGTGCCGGCTGCCACGCGGCCCGACAGGTCGTGCAGGCCCACAATGGCTGGCACGTTGAGCGACCGGGCGAGGATGGCGGTGTGGTAGGTCCGGCTGCCGGCGTCCACGGCGAAGCCCTGGATCCGGCTCCAGTCCAGCTGCGCGGCCAGCGAGGCCGTGAGCTCGTCGGCGACGAGGAGAGATGGCCCCTCGACCTCCTTCAGCAGATCGCGAAGCCCCGCGCCTCGATGCTGGAGGTTCATCCGCAGCCGTCCCGCGACGTCCGCGACGTCGGTCTGCCGCTCGCGCAGATAGGGATCCTCCATGTCGCCGAAGAGCCGGCGCAGCTCCTCGTACGATCGATGGAGCGCCCAGGCGGCGTTGACGCGCTCGTCGCGGACAATCTGCTGCGCGCGGCCCACCAGCAGCGGGTCGTCCAGCATCAGCAGCTGCGCATCGAACAGCGGCGCCAGGTCCCGCGCCGGCCCTTCGGCGAGGCGGGCCCGGATGTCCGACAACTGCTGACGGGACTGCTCGCGGGCCTGCTCGATGGCCTGCACTTCCCGCTCCACGCGCTCGGGCGGGACCGGAAAGCGGAAGACCTCCGCCGGCTGGGTGAGGACCACTGCGCGACCGACCGCCACGCCCGGCGAGACCCCGATGCCGGTCAGCCGTTCCACGGTGCCTCCCCGAATCCCGACTCGACGAGGCTCATCAGGGCCTCGACGGCCTCCGCCTCGTCCGGCCCGTCTGCCGAGATGGTGATGGTCGTGCCCCGCGCCGCCGCCAGCAGCAGTACGCCCATGATGCTCTTGCCGTCCATGGTCCGGCTCTCGCGGCGGACCAGGATCCGTGCGCGGAACCGCGTGGCCAGCTGGACGAACCGGGCCGCTGCGCGGGCGTGGAGCCCGAGCGGGTTCGGGACAACGACGTCGCGCGTCGTCATCCCTGCCCGGCCGTCGTGCCCGATCCGGGCGACGACGGGCCCTCCAGCAGATCGGTGGCCACCCAGATGGCGCTGCGCCCGTGGTCCGCGAGCTGCCGCGCCACGTCGGCGAGCGCCCCGCCCTCGCGCAGGTTCGCGGCCTTGATCAGCATCGGCAGGTTCACGCCGGTGACCACCTCGATCTCGTCCTTCGCCAGGAAGGTCATGGCGAGGTTGCACGGCGTTCCACCGAACATGTCGGTAATGATCAGGACGCCCTCCGCCCCGCCCTTCACGCGGCCGATCGCCGCCTGGATCTCGTCACGCGCGTCGCGCACGTCCTCGTGCCAGCCGATGGACACGGCCACGAACCGGGGCAGGTCGCCGACGATGGTCTCGGCGGCGTTCACGAGCTCGCTGGCGAGCTGCCCATGGGTGACCACGACCACGCCAATCATGCCTGCCTCCCGATATCGCGGTGACGGACCCGCGTTGTGACGCCCTTGACGTCGGCCAGCGCGCGCTTGAGCGCCTCGGCGACGAACACCGATCGGTGCCGCCCGCCGGTGCAGCCGATGGCCACGGTCAGGTACGCCTTGCCCTCGTCCACATAGTGCGGCAGGACGAACCGCAGGAAGCTTTCCAGCCGCCGCTGGAACCGCGCGGTCAGCGGTTGCCGCCGCATGTAGCTGGCCACCGCGCGATCCCGGCCCGTATGGGGCCGCAGCGTCGGCACCCAGTGCGGGTTCTTGAGGAACCGGACGTCGAACACGAGGTCGGCCTCGGCGGGCACCCCGTACTGGAACCCGAAGCTGAGGAAGGTCAGGACCAGCGTCGACGCCTGCCGGCGGCCGGACACGAGGAGCAGGAACACCTTGCGCAGCTCGTGGACGTTCATCCCGGTGGTGTCCACCACCTTGTCCGCCATGGCCTTGATGGGCCTGAGCGTCGTGCGTTCCTCGGCCAGCCCCTCGGTGACCGGCCGGTCCGGCGCCAGCGGGTGGGGCCGCCGTGTCTCCGAGAACCGCCGCACCAGCTCGGCGTCGCTGGCTTCGAGGAAGATGAGCGTGGGCACCGGGTCGTTGGCCTTGCGCAACGACCGGTAGACGGCCGGGAAGTCCGTCGTGAACCGGGGCTCCCGCACGTCCATCACCACGGCGATGCGGTCGTGCTCGGTGCCATGCTGCCGTGCGAAGTCGGCCATGAACGGCAGCAGCGCCACCGGCAGGTTGTCGACGCAGAAATACCCGAGGTCCTCGAGGGCGCGGATGGCCTGTGACTTCCCTGCGCCGGACAGCCCCGTGAGGACGATGAATCGCGTGGAGGGCGCACGACGGCGCGACCGGACCGGCGAGGCGCTCACGGCAGCAGGTCTCCGACGTCGCCGTCTTCCTCGTCGCGCTCGTCCTCCGCCGGCACGGTCGGGCCGGCCAGCGTGGCGTCCAGGCGCGCCGCCAGCGCGCGCGCCGCGTTGATGCCGCGCGCACGCAGCAGCTGATTCCGTGCCGCCACCTCGACGAGCGTGGCCAGGTTGCGACCCGGCGCGACGGGCATGTGCACCATCGGGATGCGCAGTCCGAGCAGATCGTGGTGCCGCTCGTCGAGGCCGAGGCGCTCGTACTCCTGGCTTTCGTCCCAGCGCTCCATCTGCACCACGAGCTCGACGCGCTTGGACGTGCGGGTCGCGGCCACGCCGAAGAGGTCGCGGACGTTGATCAGGCCGATGCCGCGCAGCTCCATGTGATTCCGCGTGAGCTCGGGGCAGCTGCCGATGACGATCGACTCGGCCCGGCGGCGCACCTCGACGGTGTCGTCGGCGACGAGCCGGTGTCCCCTGCACACCAGGTCCAGCGCGCACTCGCTCTTGCCGATGCCGCTGTCACCGACGAGCAGGACGCCCAGCCCGAGGACGTCGACCAGCACGCCGTGAATGATCTCCCGGACGGCCAGGCGATCTTCGAGGAGGGCCGTGATCTTGCCGATCGCGGCGGCCGTGGGCACGATGGTGCTGAGCAGCGGGAGGTTGGCGCGGTCGGTCGCGGTCACCAGGTCCTCGGGAATGGTCGAGTGGCCGGTGACGAGCAGGCACGGCACCTGCTGCTCGAACGACTTCTGGAGCGCGAACTGACGCGCCACGGCCGGCAGCGTCTCGAGGAAGCGGATTTCGCTGTCGCCGTAGATGAGGATGCGTCCGGGCTGGAGGTACTCATGGAAGCCGGCGAGCGCGAGCCCCGTCTTCTGGATGTAGGGACTGGTGATGGGGCGGTCCAGGCCCGACGCGCCGGCCAGCAGCGTGAGCGGCAGGCCAATCGCCTCGGGGCGTGACCCGAGCAGGGCACGAACGGTGACGGCCGGGACCGTCGTCATCTCTGGGGCCCGCGTCAGCGGCGCCGACGGTCCTTCCACTTGCCCTTCAGCCGGCTGGCCTGCTGATCCAGGCGCTCGGCGACCATCGTGGACGCGAACTGCCAGGAGGGGCCGTTGCCGACGGCGTGGAGGAAGTGTTCCCCGCGGGCGTGCACGGTGACCTCGACGAGCCGGTCCAGTTTCTCGCGCGACACGACCACGGTGGCCGACAGGCCGGCATCGCTCAGGTGCCGGAACACGCGGGCCATCTTGGCGGTGACGAGCGTCCGCAGGTAGTTGGACACGGCCATCCGGTGGCCGGTGATCTCGATCTGCATGCCTAGAACAGGACCTTGCGCTGGTTCGACGTCGGGATCTTCAACTCCTCGCGGTACTTCGCGATCGTGCGGCGCGCGAGGATGAGCCCTTCGCGCTGGAGGATGCTGACGATTTTCGAGTCGCTCAGCGGCTTTCGCGGGTCCTCTCCCTCGATGATCTTCTTGATGCGGTTCTTGATGGTCACCGACGACACCGACTCGCCGTACGAGCTGCTGATGCCGCTGTGGAAGAAGAACTTCATTTCGTACACGCCCTGGGGCGTGTGCATGTACTTGTTCGTGACGACGCGGCTGACGGTGGACTCGTGCATGCCGATGTCGTTGGCCACGTCCCGCAGGACGAGCGGGCGGAGGTGCTCGATCCCGTGGTCCATGAAGTCGCGCTGGAAGTTGATGATGCTCGTCGCGACCTTGTGGATGGTCTTCTGCCGCTGCTCCACCGACTTGATCAGCCAGAGGGCCGAGCGGAACTTGTCCTTCACGTAGGCCCGCGTCTCGTCGCTGTTCTCGGTGGCGCCCTTGTCGAGCAGGCGGCGATACGTGGGGCTGATGCGCAGCTGCGGCAGGCCGTCCTCGTTGAGGACGGCGACGTACTGGTCGTCCACCTTGACGACGTAGACGTCCGGGATGACGTACTGCGACGGCTGCGGGTTGTAGCGGCTGCCCGGCTTCGGATCCAGCTGCTGGATGATCTCGATGTGGTGCTTCAGCTCCTCGAGCGCAACGTTCAGCTTCTTGGCCAGCTCGGGGATCTGGTGGTTCTGGAGCAGGCGCAGGTGCTCGGTGACGATCTTCTCGGCTGGCGTGCCCTCGAGGTGGAGATGCCGCACCTGCAGCGTCAGACACTCCTGCAGGTCCCGGGCGGCCACGCCGATGGGGTCGAAGCCCTGGATGAGCCGGAGCACGGTCTCCACCTGCTCCACCGGCCATGGGCCCATGCTGGCAATCTCGTCCACCGAGGCCACCAGGTAGCCGTCATCGTCGAGGTTGCCGATGATGGCCTCGCCGATCTCCCGGACCTCGTTGTCGTCGGTCTGAAGCGACAGCTGCCATTCCAGGTGGTCGGTCAGCGAGCTGGACGTCGACAGCGTGTTCTCGATCGGCGGCAGCTCGCGCACTTCCTGCGGCGCCTTCGGGCGGTAGCTGTCCTCGAGGTACTCGCCGAAGAAGTACTCGTAGTCGGCGTCGTCCCAGGTGTCGTTCTTGGTCTCGGGCTTGGGGGCCTCGGGCTCCTTTTCGGTGGCAGGCTGCGCGTCGGCCGCCTGGAGGTCCTCCGTGGGGATCTCCTCCAGCAACGGGTTCTCCACCACCTCCTGCGTCAGCAGGTCGGCCAGCTCGAGCGTCGACATCGGCAGCAGCTTGATGGCCTGCTGCAGCGAGGGCGTCAGAATGAGCTTCTGCGCCAGTTTGGTCTGGAGCCTCTGCGAGATCGCCATGCCAGGGACTTTCCTAAATTCTAGTCCAGCCTGAAATCCGTCCCGAGATAAATCCGCCGGACCTCTTCGTCGGCGGCCAGTGCGGCCGGGGTGCCATCCCGGAAGATCGCCCCATCGGTGACGATGTAGGCACGGTCCGTGATGCGCAGCGTTTCACGCACGTTGTGATCGGTGATGAGGACCCCGATCCCCCGTTCCTTCAGGTGGAAGATGATCTTCTGGATGTCCGTGACCGCAATCGGATCGATGCCGGCGAACGGCTCGTCGAGCAGGATGAACCGGGGCGACATCACCAGGGCTCGGGTGATCTCGGCGCGGCGCCGCTCGCCCCCCGACAGCACGTAGGCGGGCGAGGCGGCCAGCGCCGACAGCCCCAGTTCGGCCAGGAGCTGCTTTGCGCGCTGCCGGCGTTCGGCGCCGCTCAGGGGCAGCGTCTCGAGGATCGCCAGGATGTTCTGCTCCACCGTCAGGCCCCGGAAGATCGAGGGCTCCTGCGGCAGGTAGCCGATGCCCTTGCGGGCCCGCACGTACATCGGGTCGTCGGTGATGTCGTTGTCGTCGAAGAGCACCCGGCCGGAATCGGGCGCCGTGAGGCCGACGGTCATGTAGAACGTGGTCGTCTTGCCCGCGCCGTTCGGCCCGAGCAGCCCGACGACCTCGCCGGATTTGACCTCGAGGCTGACGCCCTTGACGACTGTACGACCGCCGTACGACTTGGTGAGTTCCTGGGTCCGGAGACTGGACATCAGCTGGGGGGCTTGCCGGGGCACTTGCCCCCGCGGGTCTCGGTTCGTACTTCCTCGTTGCCGTCGATGATGACTCTATCGGACGACTTGAAGAAGGTCAAAGTCTTGCCGGCCGACTCGTTGCACTCGTCGATGAAGCGCCCGGGCGCGCCGGAGATCTCGTAGCGTTCGTCCGCCGGGCGGTAGACGAGCGTGGCCCCGGACGCCTGGCGCTTGTCGAGTCGCACATCCACGGCGCCTCGCGCATCCAGCCGATCCAGCCTGTTCTCCCCCGCGGCCAGGAGCAGCTCGATGTGATCGGCGCTCAGGTCGCCTTGTTCACCGTTCATCTGCGCCTTGGTGTCGTAGATCGCCTTGCGCGTCTCGTCGCGATAGGTGAAAGTGGCGCCGCGCAGGATGGTCGGCCGCGGCCGCGCCTGTGGCTTCGCCTGCGCCGCCTCGGAGGCGAGCGCCAGCGTGGTCACGACGCCGCCGTCGGCGCTGAGGTCGCCCTTCGATTCGTCCAGGGTGATGCGCTCGGCCTGGATGACGGTCTCCCCCTGCCACAGGCGCGACTGGCCGGCGTACACGCCACGGCGCGTCACTTCGTCATAGGTGAGCTCGCCCGCGATGACGTTGACCGGCTCCGCGTCGCCCAGCAGCCCGGGCCGCTTCGGGGCGGCGACACCGGGCCGTGGCTTCGAGGGCTGCAGCACGCTGCGCACCTTGCCCTTTGCCGCCATTCGCCGGGGCTCCAGCGTCAGGTCGATCGCCTCGGCATCCACGCGGATCGTCTCGTCGTTGACAAACGGGTCGGCCGCGCCGCTCTTCCCGCGCAGGTCGAGGCCATTCCCGCCGAGCCGGTAGACCGCCTCCCCGCTCTGCGCCACGAGCCCGCCGTCTTCGAAGCGGACGCCGCCCCCGAAACGGGCCTCGTCGAGCGCGCCCGACGAGGGCGCGAGGCGCAGATAGAGGGTGCGGGACCGTGCCGTCCGCGCGCTGCGGTCCCCGGCCGCCGCCTCCGCGAACACCACGTTCTGCTCGAACCGCATGGCCGTCAGCCCCTGTCCCGGTGCGCCCGAGCCGGTCAGCTGCTCGGCGCGGATCGTACGGCCGGGCGCCTCCTTCACCGCGGGCAGCGTCACCGTCACACCGTCGCGGCTCGACAACTGCTTGATCGCGCCGTCGGCATCGAGCTCGAAGGTGATGAACTCGCCGCTCAGCTGCTGGTCGGCGCCGGCGGAGGCGCTCGCGATCCGGACCGCTGACTGTCCCGCGAGCGTGGCCTGCTGCAGGGTCCGTCCATCGTCGGCGTAGTCGAGGTTGATGTCCCGCGCGCGCATCAGCCGCAGGGCGCCGACGCCCGTTCCCCCGGTGATGCGGGAGTTGCCGCGCAGTTCGATCTGATCCGGCTCGTCGCGGTCGGGAAACAGGTACACCGTGGCTTCGTCGGCCTCGATGATCTGCCCCTGGCGGGTCATGCGGACACCGCGCTCGAACCGCATGTAGCGCTCGCTACGGGCAAAGCCGGCAGCACCCGAGGCCACGTCCATCGGGCCGTCCTTGCCGTCACCGGCGAAGCGAACCACGGCCTGGTCGAGGAGCCACGCGGTATTGCGTTGATCGTCGAACGAGAAGCCGATGCCGGCGCCGGCCATGCCGCCCCGTGAGAACTGGACTGGCCCCGGGGCACGCACGATGCCCTCGGCGTCGACATAGGACGCCGAGCCGGCGGTGGCGATCAGTCCGTCACTGGCTTCCAGCTTCACATTGCCGTTCAGATCGAAGGACGACTGGTTCGCGCCGATCCGCGCCTCGTCGCCCGTCACCCTGAAGTTGCGCCCAGCCCGGTTGTCCACGGTCAGCGTGACGCCTTTCAGCGCGGTCTGGCCGTCCTCGTAGGTCACCTGGGTCTGGCACTCGACGCGCAGGTCCTGCTTCGATCCCTTCAGCTGCACCACGTCGCACCCGCGCGTCTCGACCGTGGCCTTCGGATCGAGGCGCTCGATCGGGGGCAGTGCCTGCCGCGTCTCGCGCGGCCGAATGACGTAGAGGACGAACGCCGTCAGGCCGACGCCAAAGATGGCGATGCCGAGCCGCAGACGTCTTCGCCACACGCATTTATTGTACCAGTAGAATGTGCGGTGTGGCCGAGATCGCCCCCGCCCTCCGCGAGCGTCTGCATTCTCTCCATCGACTCATCGGCAACACGCCAATGCTCGTCGTCGACGTGCGCTACCGGGGCGAGCCTCGCCGCATCTACGCCAAGCAGGAGTCCCTGAACCTCACCGGCAGCATCAAGGACCGGATGGCGCTGTTCGTGCTCGAGGAGGCCTATCGCGAGGGCCGCATTGCGCCAGGCGACCGGATCGCCGAGGCCACCAGCGGCAACACCGGGATCTCCTTCGCGGCGCTCGGCCGTGCGCTGGGCCATCCCGTCACGATCTTCATGCCCGACTGGATGAGCGCGGAGCGCATGTCCCTCATCGCCAGCTTCGGCGCCGAGATCGTGCCGGTGAGCCACGCCCAGGGCGGGTTCCTTGGCAGCATCGACATGGCTGACGCGCTGGCGGCGAAGGACGGACACGTCTTCCTGCCCCACCAGTTCTCCAACGCCGCCAACGTGCGCGCACACTTCGAGACCACGGGGCGCGAGATCTGGGTGCAGCTGGCCGGTGCCGGTGTGGCGCCCGACGGCTTCGTCGCGGGCGTGGGCACGGGCGGCACGGTCATGGGCGTCGGCCGCTACCTGAAGACGTGCCGGCCCGATGTCCGCGTGCACCCGCTCGAGCCGGCGGAGTCACCGACGCTCTCGGCCGGGCACAAAGTGGGCACGCACCGCATCCAGGGCATCTCGGACGAGTTCGTGCCCCCCATCGTCACGCTGGAGGAGCTCGATCCCGTCGTCGCGGTGCACGACGGCGACGCGATCCTGATGGCCCAGGCACTGGCGCACCACGGGCTGGCCGTCGGCATCTCGTCCGGGGCGAACTTCATCGGGGCGCTGATGGTGCAGGACGAGCTCGGGCCCGAGGCCGTCGTGGCCACGGTGTTCTGCGACAGCAACAAGAAGTACCTGAGCACGGATCTGCTGCGGAACGAGCCCGTGCGCGAGGACTACCTCTCCCCGCACGTCGAGGTCCTGGGCTATACCGCGCTCTCGCGGACGTGCGTCTTCTGCGCGCGGTAGCGGCCTGGGGCTTGCGACGGGCGCTGGGCTCCTGGCGCCAGGCCGCGCCCCAGCCGCAGGCCTCAGGCCGGCTCCGGATGCCTGAAGTCCTCCACGCGCAACTCCAGGTACTTCTCGCCCCGGAACTCGTTCTCTTCGAGCGTGTACGCCAGCTCCACGCCCGACTTTCGTGACGCCAGTGCCTCCTCCCGGTCCGCGGCGTTCCAGTGGATGCCGCGCAGCAGCCGGCCATCCTGCCTGAAGGTCATCTTCAGATGGCGCTCCTTCAGGCGGCGGGGACCGTCCACCACCTCCACCGGTCCCGTGAAGAACTTCGGCCGCGGATTGGAGGGCCCGAACGGCGCCAGCGTGCTCAGCTCCGACACCACGCGATCGGTAATCGCCCCGAAGGCGAGCGGGCTGTCGAGATACAGCCGCGGGCGCAGGTCGTCGGGCTCCAGTCGGTCATCGGCGTGGGCGTTGACGCCGTGGCGGAAGTCCCGGATGCGCGCGGCCTCGATCTGCAGGCCGGCGGCCTGCTTGTGCCCGCCGAACCGCGCCAGCATGGGCGCGCACGACTCGAGCGCGCCGAGCATGTCGAAGCCCGGGATGCTGCGGCACGAGCCGTGGGCGATGCCGTTCTCGATGGACAGCACGATGGCCGGGCGGTAGAACTGATCGACGAGCTTGGACGCGACGATGCCGATGACCCCGCGGTGCCAGCCTTCGCCCGCCACCACCAGCACGCTCCGTGCGCCGACCTCGGGATCGCTTTCGACGATCTTGCGCGCCTTGCCGACGATGTCGTGCTCCTCGGTGCGCCGCCGGGTGTTCTCGGTCTCCAGCTGGTCGGCCAGGGCTCTGGCCTCGTCCGCCATGCGTTCGTCCGAGGCCAGCAGCAGGCGCGCGGCGATGTCGGGGGTGCTCATGCGGCCTGCGGCGTTGATGCGCGGCGCCAGCATGAACGCGATGTGATAGCTGTCGATGGTCTTGCCCGTGAGACTGCTGGCCTCGAGCAGTGCCCGCAGCCCCACCTTGTGCGGTCCCTTCGAGAGCATCTCGAGGCCGAGCTTGGCGATGACCCGGTTCTCGCCCACCAGCGGGACGACGTCGGCGAGCGTGCCGATGGCCGCCACCTTGACGAAGCCCGGCACCCACGCCGCCCGGCCGGCGCGCGTGCAGAGGGCCTGGACGAGCTTCAGGGCCACGCCGACGCCGGCCAGGTGCTTGTCGGGATAGGTGCAGTCGTGGCGCTTGGGGTTCACCACGGCCACGGCATCGGGCAGGTCCGCGTCGGGCTCGTGATGGTCGGTGATGATGAGGTCGATGCCCAGCGCACGGGCGCGACGGGCGGCATCGGCGGCGCGGATGCCGCAGTCCACAGACACCACCACCTGCACGCCGTCGGCCCCGAGCCGATCGATCGTGGCCGGCTGCAGCCCGTACCCGTCGCGGAGGCGCTCGGGCACGAAATGGACGACGTCCGCGCCGAGCAGCTCGAGCGAGCGACGCAGGATGACCGTGGAGGTGATGCCGTCCACGTCGTAGTCCCCGTGGACGGCGATGCGCTCGCGGGCGGCGATGGCCCGCTCCAGCCGCGCCACGGCGCGGTCCATGTCCGCCAGGCGGAACGGATCCAGCAGGTGGTCCAGCGACGGCGCCAGGAAGCGCCTGGCTTCGTCCAGATCGTGCAAGCCGCGGATGGCGAGCAGGCGCGCCGTAACCTCCGAGACGCCGAGCTCCCGCGCCAGCACGCCCGCGCGGTCCTCCTCACACGTGTGCGTGTGCCAGATGCGGGGAATCACGCCGGGCTTTCGATGCCGATCTGGCCCATGGCGCGGAACTTCTGGTAGCGGGCCTCGAGCCTGGTCTCGACGTCCATGGCCGACACCTGCGCCAGGGCGCGATCCAGCGACACGTCGAGCAGGGCCGCCGCCTGCGCGGGGTTCTGGTGCGCGCCCCCGACCGGTTCCGTGACGATCTCGTCGATGATGCCCAGCCGCAGCAGATCCGGAGCCGTGATTTTGAGCGCCTCGGCCGCGTCCATCTTCCGGGCGGAGTCGCGCCACAGGATGGCGGCGCACCCTTCCGGGGGGATGACGCTGTAGATGGCGAACTCGTGCATCAGCACGCGGTCCCCGACCGCGATGCCGAGCGCGCCGCCGCTGCCGCCCTCACCATGGACGACCACGATGACGGGCACCTCCAGCATGGCCATCTCCCGCAGGTTGAGGGCGATGGCCTCGGCGACACCACGTTCCTCCGACTCGATGCCGGGGTAGGCGGCGGGCGTGTCCACGAAGCAGACGATGGGCCGGCTGAACTTCTCGGCCAGGCCCATCAGCCGCAGCGCCTTGCGGTACCCCTCGGGCCGCGCGTAGCCGAAGTTGCGGAAGATCTTCTGCTTGGTGTCGCTGCCCTTCTGGTGCCCGACCACGAGTACAGGTTTCCCCTTGTAGTCGGCCAGGCCCGCCACGATGGCGTGGTCGTCGGCGAAACGCCGGTCGCCGTGCAGCTCCACGAAGTCCGTGAACAACGCTTCGACGTAGTCGAGCGTCGTCGGGCGGGCTGGGTGGCGGGCCACCAGTACGCGCTGCCAGGCGGTGAGGTTCTTGTAGAGCTCGGCCCGGATGGCCTCGATGCGCTTCTCGAGGCGTGCGATCTCGCGATTGCGGTCCTCGGTGGTCGGGAGCATCGAGAGCGCCTCGATCTCCTTGAGGAGGATGCCGACGGGTTCTTCGAACTCGAGCAGGTCTGGCATGTCAGTGTACGTGCACGGTGCCCGGACCGCAGAGCTTCTCCACGGCCGCGACGAACTGTTCCGAGGGCCGGACCCGAATCGACGGGTTGACGTCCATGCGCACCACCGTGTGCGCCGTGCCGCCGTTGACCACCACTTCGATGGCCAGCGGCCGGTCGCCCCGGTACTCGCTCACGACGTCCCAGAGCCGGCCTATCGTCTCACGCGGCGTCTCGGCCTTCAACCGGATGCGGACCCCCCGGGACAGGCGTTCGCGGAGCTGCGAGAGCGGCAGCACCTCGGTGGCCTGCAGGCGAGAGGACTCCTCGTCGCGCTCGAACTTGCCGCGCACCAGCAGGAGCGCGCCGTTCTCGCAGGCGGTCCGGAAACGCGCGTAGGTCTCGGGGAACACCACGACCTCGACGGTGCCCTGGTGGTCCTCGAGCGAGAAGACGCACATCGGGTCGCCCTTCTTCGTCTTGAGCGGCCGCAGTCCCGACACGATGCCCCCGACGTGGACGTCCTCGACGAGGAGCCGGCCGGGTGACCCATCCGTGGACGGGGGCAGATCCCCGAGCGTCAGGTCGCCGACCGTGCGTGCCCCGAAGGCCCGCAGATCATCGGCGTGCCGATCGATGGGGTGACCGCTCAGGTAGAGCCCGAGGGCTTCCTTCTCGAAGCCGAGCAGCTCCATCTCGGACCACGGGGAGGCCTCGGGCAGCTTGATGATCGTCACGGCGCCCGCGTCCTCGTCGCCCCCGAACAACGAGGTCTGGCCGAGGTCGCGGTCCCGCTGCGTGCGGCCGCCGTGCTCGATGGCGCTGTCCACGGCGCCGAACAGGAGGGCGCGGCCCGCCGTGAGGGGCACGCCCTGCGGGATGAGCGTGTCGCACGCGCCCGACTTCACCAGGGCCTCGAGCACCCGCTTGTTGACCAGCCGGAGGTCGAGCGACTCGCAGAGCTGGTGGAGCGAGGTGACGCGGCCCGTGGCCTTCCGGACCTCGAGGATGGACAGGATGGCGCCTTCGCCCAGGCCCTTGATCGCCGTGAGGCCGAAGCGCACGCCCTCGGGAACGACGGTGAAGTGCATCTGGCTCTGGTTGATGTCCGGGGGCAGGACGGCGATGCCGCGGTCGCGGCACTCCGAGATGTAGAGGGCCAGCTTGTCGGTGTTGGCGGCCTCGATGGTCAGCAGCGCCGCCGCGAAGTGCCTCGGGTAGTTCGCCTTCAGGTAGGCCGTCTGGTAGGCCAGGTAGGCATAGGCCGTCGAGTGCGACTTGTTGAAGCCGTACCCGGCGAAGTACTCCATCAGGTCGAAGATCTTGGTGGCCTTCTTCTCGTTGACGCCCTTCTCGCGCGCGCCCGCCATGAAGGCCTCGCGCTGCTTGGCCATGACCTTCGGGTCCTTCTTTCCCATGGCCTTGCGCAGCACGTCGGACTGCCCGAGCGAGAAGCCCGCCAGGACCGAGGCGATACGCATCACCTGCTCCTGATAGGCGATCACGCCGTAGGTGTCCGAGAGGATTGGCTCGAGCTGCGGCAGTTCGTACTTGACCTCGCTCCGGCCGGCCTTGCGCGAGATGAAGTCGTCCACCATGCCGCTCTTGAGCGGTCCGGGACGGTAGAGCGCATTCATCGCGATGAGGTCGTCGAGGCGCTGCGGCCGGGCCTTGCGCAGGATCTCGCGCATGCCCGAGCTCTCGAACTGGAAGATGCCGTAGGTCTGGCCGTCCACGAAGAGCTGGTAGGTCTTCGGGTCGTCGAGCGGGATGGCGTCGATGTCGAGATCGACGCCCTCGGTCCGCTTGATCTCCGCCAGCGCGTCCTGGATGAGCGTGAGCGTGCTCAGGCCCAGGAAATCCATCTTGAGCAGGCCGACGCGCTCGACCTCCTTCATCGCCCACTGGGTCGTGATTTCGTCGCGGTTGCTCTTGTAGAGGGGCGCGTAGTCGGTGATGGGCCCGGGCGCGATGACGACGCCGGCCGCATGGACGCCGGCGTTGCGCGACATGCCCTCGAGCCGCCCGCCCATCTCCAGCAGGTCCTTCACGCGGGGGTCCTGGTCGCGCATCTGCTTCAGGACGGGGTTCTCCGCGACGGCCTTCTCGAGCGTCATGTCGAGGGCGGCGGGGATCTGCTTGGCGATCCGGTCCACCTCGGCGTAGGGCATGTCCATCGCCCGGCCCACGTCGCGGACGACCGCCTTGGCCTTCATCGTGCCGAAGGTGATGATCTGCGAGACGTTCTCGCGGCCGTACTTCCGCGTGACGTACTCGATGACTTCGCCCCGCCGCCGCTCGCAGAAGTCCACGTCGATATCGGGCAGCGATACGCGCTCGGGGTTCAGGAAGCGCTCGAACAGCAGGTCGTAGTGCAGCGGATCCACGTCCGTGATGCGCAGGCACCACGCGACGAGGCTCCCCGCCGCGGACCCCCGACCGGGCCCCACCGGAATCCCCTGCTCGCGCGCGTACCGGATGAAGTCCCAGACGATCAGGAAATAGCCCGGGTACCCCATCTTCTTGATCATCGCGATCTCGTAGGTGAGGCGCTCCTCGTACTCCGCGATCGTGTGGCGCAGCTTGTCGTCGGCGGCCATCTGCCGCAGCCGCGGCAGCCGCTGGGCGTAGCCCTTCCGCACCTCGTGCTCGAAGTAGTCGTCGAGCGTGTAGCCCTCCGGGACCTCGAACTTCGGGAGGTGGTTCTGGCCGGTCGGGATGGTGACGTTGCAGCGCTCGGCGATGAGCAGGGTGTTGGCCATCGCCTCCGGGTAGTCACCGAACACCCGCGCCATCTCCTCCGCGGACTTCAGGAAGAACTGGTCGCCGTGGTAGCGCAGGCGGTGTTCGTCGTTGACGCCCTTGCCCGTGCCGATGCAGAGCAGGATGTCGTGCGGCTTGTGGTCGCCATGCCGCAGGTAGTGCACGTCGTTGGTGCACACGAGGGGCATGTCCAGGTCACGCGCGATCGGCAGCAGGCCGTTGTTGACGATGCGCTGCTCCTCGATGCCCTGGTACTGCATCTCGAGGAAGAAGTTCCCGCGGCCCAGGATGTCCCGGAACGTGGCGGCGGCGGCGACGGCCTTCTTCGGGTTCGGTCCGCGGACCTCGGTCGCGACCTCGCCCTTCAGGCAGCTCGACAGGCCGATAAGCCCCTGCGCGTGCTGCGCCAGCAGTTCCTTGTCGATGCGTGGCTTGTAGTAGAACCCCTCGGTGTACCCGGCGGACACCAGCTTGATGAGGTTCCGGTAGCCGGTCTCGTTCTCGGCGAGCAGGACCAGGTGGTTGGCCGTCTCCCCGGCCGTACCGCTCTTGTCGAAACGGCTGCCGGGCGCGACGTACACCTCGCAGCCGAGAATCGGGTTGAGGCCGCGCTTGCGGGCCGCGTCGTGGAACACCACCGACGAGAACATGTTCCCGTGCTCGGTCACCGCCACGGACGTCTGGCCGAGCCGCTGCACCTGGTCCAGCAGCTCCTCGATGCGGCAGGCGCCGTCGAGCAGCGAGAACTCGGTGTGCAGGTGGAGGTGGACGAAGTCAGACATAGTAGGCCTCGCTTCGCTCGGTAGGCCTGCGGTAGGCCTCGCTTTGCTCGGTGGGCCTGCGGTAGGGCTCGCTTTGCTCGGTAGGCCTGCGGTAGGGCTCGCTTTGCTCGGTGGGCCTGCGGTAGGCCTCGCTTTGCTCGGTGGGCCTGCGGTAGGGCTCGCTTTGCTCGGTAGGCCTGCGGTAGGGCTCGCTTTGCTCGGTGGGCCTGCGGGAGGCCTCGCTTCGCTCGGTAGGCCTGCGGTAGGCCTCGCGGCTTCGCCGCTCGGTAGGCCTGCGGGAGGAGGAGGCCCTACGGGCCGGAGGCCCGCCTACCAGCGGCCTACGCGCCGAAGGCGCGCCTACCGAAGCCTGGCGCGCAGCGCCTGGCGAAGGCATGCTGGTCACTCCCACTCGATCGTGCTGGGCGGCTTCGAGCTGATGTCGTAGACCACCCGGTTGATGCCCTTTACCTCGTTGACGATGCGCGACGAGATGCCGGCGAGCAGGTCGTGCGGCAGCCGCGCCCAGTCGGCGGTCATGCCGTCGAGGCTCTCCACGGCGCGCACGGCGATCGTGAACTCGTAAGTGCGGGCGTCGCCCATCACGCCGACGCTCTGCACCGGCAGCAGCACCGCGAAGCTCTGCCACAGCCGCTCGTACCACCCCGCCTTCCGCACCTCGTCGGCGACGATGGCATCGGCGCGCTGCAGCAGGGCCAGCCGGTCGCGCGTGAGATCGCCCAGCACGCGCACCGCCAGGCCCGGGCCCGGGAACGGCTGCCGCACCAGGAACTCCTTGTCGATGCCGAGGTCCCGGCCGACTGCGCGCACCTCGTCCTTGAACAGCTCGCGCAGCGGTTCGACCAGCTTGAAGCGCATCCGTTCCGGGAGGCCGCCGACGTTGTGGTGGCTCTTGATCGTCGCCGACGGCCCGCGCACCGACACGGACTCGATGACGTCCGGATACAGCGTGCCCTGCGCGAGGAAATCGAAGTGCCCGAGCTTGCGTGCCTCGTCCTCGAAGACGTCGATGAAGGTGGCGCCGATGATCTTGCGCTTCTGCTCGGGATCCGTGACGCCGGCCAGCCGGCCGAGGAAGACGTCCGTGGCATCGACGAAGTTCACGGGCAACTGCAGCTTCTTGTAGCGCTCGACGACCTGCGCCGCTTCGTTGAGGCGCAGCAGCCCGTTGTCCACGAAGATGCACTCGAGCCTGTCGCCGATGGCCTTGTGGATGAGCGTGGCAGCGACGGTGGAATCCACACCGCCCGACAGGGCGCAGACCACGCGACCATCCCCCACCTGCTCGGCGATGCGCGCCATCGATTCGTCGATGAACGTGCGGGTCGTCCAGTCGCCGGTGCAGCCGCAGATGTCGAACGCGAAGTTCCGGAGGATCTGCGTCCCACGGTCGGTGTGCGCCACCTCGGGGTGGAAGAGCAGCGCGTAGTACCCGCGCTCGGGGCACTCCATCGCCGCGACCGGGGCGTTGGTGCTGGTGGCCGTGACCGTGAACCCCGGCGGCGGCCCGGCGACGAAGTCACCGTGGCTCGCCCACACCTTGAGTTCGCCCGGGACGTGCTGCAGCATGCGCGCCGTGTCGTGCTCACGCCGAATCAGCGCATAGCCGAACTCCCGGTGCGGCGCACTGCCCACGGCGCCGCCGAGGACGTCGGTCATCAACTGCATGCCGTAGCAGATGCCGAGCGTCGGCACGCCCAGTTCGAAGACGCCGGGATCGGGCCGCGGTGCGCCGTCCTCCCGTACGCTGCTCGGCCCGCCCGACAGGATGAGGCCGCGGGGCTGCTTCGCGCGGATGGCCTCGACCGGCGTGTTGAAGGGCAGAATTTCCGAATAGACCGACAGCTCGCGCAGCCGGCGCGCGATGAGCTGCGTGAACTGCGAGCCGAAGTCGAGGACGAGCAGGGTTTGATGTGCCACGGGGCCTTCGAGGTAAGGACGCTATTATAACTGGCGATGCTGTTGCTGCTGGCAGCCCTGGCGCAGGCGACCGCGCTGACGCTGGCTGCCCTCGACGTCCGGTGGCTCGTGCCGCTCGAGACACCGCCCGCCGCACCGCCGGCCTACGACCTGACCATGGCGTACGTGCCGCTCCGCAACGGCACGCTGGTGGCGGTGGACCTGGATCACGGCCGGATCGTGTGGCGGCGCGACATCACGACCAGGATTGCGCCGTCGGTCGGTGACGCACTCGTCTTCGTCGCCGGCGACGCACACATCGAAGCGGTGACGGCCGACCGCGGCGTGGCGCGCTGGCGCACGCCGTTGCCCGGACCGCTCGTGACGGTCACCTGGGACAACGGGTGGCTGCTCTGCTCGAACGACGCCGGAGACCTCGCCGCGCTGCGCGCGAGCAACGGCGAGTTGCTCTGGCGGGCCAGCCTGGGCTCCCCACTCGTATTGCCGCCTGCGGCCGGCCTCGATCGCGTCTACGTCGGCCTCGACGATGGCCACGTGCTGTCGCTCGATCTGGCGACCGGCCTGCGTGCGTGGTCCCGCACGCTCGGTGGGCGCATCACCGGCATGCGCGCCGCCAACGGTCAGTTGATCGTGGGCACCACCGCCAATGCGGTCTTCAGCCTGGACCTGGCCTCGGGCCGGCAGCGGTGGCGCTGGCGCGTCGGGGGCGACGCCGCGGGACCAGCCACCAGCGACGAGCGGCACGTCTACTTCGCGGCGCGCGACAACGTGCTGCGGGCGGTGGACATCCGCAGCGGCAACCTGCGCTGGACCGCCGAACTGCCCGCGCGTCCGGTCGGCGGCCCCCAGGTGCTGGCCGGGCGCGTGGTCGTCCCGCTCTCCACGTCCGTCGGCATCTTCGACCCGCAGACAGGCAAGCCCGAGGCGCAGGTGACGGTGTCCGGCGAGATGAGCTCCGCGCCGCACCTGCGTGTGGATGGCCGGCCCACGACGCCGCGCCTGGTGGCCATCACGCTCGAGGGCCGGATGCAGGGCTTCGGGTGGCGGTACGAGGCCCCGCCCGCTCCGCTCACGGCCCTGCCGGGCCAGACGGTGCCGCCGGAATAGGCTTCAGGCTCCAGGCTCCAGGCTCCAGGCTCCAGGCTTCAGGCTTCAGGCTACAGGCTTCAGGCTCCAGGCTTCAGGCTACAGGCCACGGGAAGTGCGTCCTGTCGCTGGTTGCCCGGGAGCGCGATTAGCCGCCAGGAACAGCGGGACAGGAGCTCTTCCTGAAGCCTGAAGCCTGAAGCCTGTAGCCTGAAGCCTAGAGCCGCGACCCCACCGCCTGCAGACCGACGTCCTCCCGCGCATCGGCGAGACTGACTTGCCGGTGCAGCCGCAGATAGGCCGCGGCGCCCGCCAGGCTGATGTACTGGAAGACGAGGCCGCGTAGCAGCCAGGCAATCACCTGCAGGGGCAGCGCCGCGAGGCCCACGAACGGGACGAACGCAATCAGGCCGAGCGCCGCCGTGGCCAGCACGGAGGCGGCCGTGGTGAGCACCAGCAGGGCCAGGATGGCGCCGAGCACCCCCAGAATCGTCCGGCCCTCGCGCACCAGCAATCGGGCCACCCGCGACATGGCCTGCGGTACCCCGCAATCGTCCGACGCGATCACGATCTGCGTGAGCAGGTAGAGGAAGTTGATGACGGTGATCAGGGCCACGACCCACAGCGAGGCGAGCGTCACGACGAGGGCACCATCGACGGCATGCAGGATCGGTGGTCCGAACACGAGGAACGCGTAGGCGCCCACGGCCACGGCGTAGGCGACCGCGAGGAGCGACCCGAGGAGCAGGTAGCGACGGAACAGCCGTCGCAAGCCGGTGATGAACCGCTCGATGGAGAACGCGTTGGCCTGCGTGAGCGCCAAGAGATGGAGCGGCGGGTGCTCGATGTGTCCGGCGGCCTGGTCACCGGCCGTGAGCACGGTGAGCGTACCGGCCTTCACGGCGAACATGAGGACCGATCCTCCCGCGCCCACGAGCCCGAGCGCGCCGAGAAACGCCGCCAGGGCGAGCGGCTGGGCCAGCAGCGCCGAGATGAGCGCCGGCACCACCTGCCGGTACTCGAGGTCGAGGATGTCCGAGGGCTCCGCGCCCACGAGGAGCATCACGAGCAGGGCGCCGCCCGCGATGGGCACCATCAGCAGGGCGTTGAACAGCGTGTCGGCCACGAACTGGACCAGCACCACCGGCCAGTTGGCGGCAGCGACGAGGGCACCCCGCTTGAGCAGGAGCTTGAGCGAGCGCGCGTAGGTCATGGAGCCGTGAGGACTCCATGTTACCCCGGTACAATGGCCCCATCCGGATGCGGCCGCCGTCGTTCATCACCCGTGCCCTCGTCCGTCTGCTCGTCGGCGGCCTGACGGCGTTGGCCGTCGTGTGGGGCGCGGGCCGCCTGATCGAGCAGCAGCGCTTTGGTCCCGACGCGGCCGCGGCCCGGCAGCGCGTGGCGACGGCCGTCCAGTCGGCCGTGCAGGACCTCGAGCGGCGTCTCGAGCGGCTGGGCGCCGCACTCCCCGTGGAAGCCGCCGCCCTCCAACTGGCGACCCAGCACGAGCCGCAGGCGGAACGTCGTCTGTTCGACCAGTTGACCACGGCCGGCCGGACGGTTGGCGGCGACGTGGTCGCGACCCTGTACGGCACCACACCGACGCCGGTGGCCTGGACGGGGCGCCCCGTCGAGCTTCCCGACGCGCGTCTGGCCGGTCCGGAAGCGGTGTTCCTCGTCCCGGACGCGCAGGGGCTCCGGCTGGTCCACGTGCATCCGCTGGCCGACCCGCGCGACGCCAGCCAGCGCGTGGGCACGCTGGTGCTGCAGGCACCGTTGGCCCGTGTGGTGCCCGGCGCCGAGGGGGGCAGCTACTACCTGCCCACGGCGGTGGTGCCCGTCCGGATTCGGCCGCGATTCGAAGGCGGCATCGAGGGAGCTGCGGACGAGTTCGTCATCGACTCGGCGGGCGGCGAGGCGCTCGCCGCGGTCAGCGTGTCCGACGCCTCGCTGTCGGCGGCCCGCGACGCGTTTCGACGGCGCGTGCTGGCCGTGATGCTGGGGGTGGTCGTGGTGGTGCTGCTGTTGGCCACCGGTCCCCTCCTCGACTGGCGGCGCCTCGCACGGCGCCGGGGCCTTGGCGTGGCGGTGACGATCGCCGTGGGCCTTGTCCTGGTCGTGTGTCGTGCGCTGGCGGGGCCGGGGATCGCCTGGGCGTCGGTGCCGGCCGGCCAGCGGCTCGGGGTCCCGTCGCTGCCCTCGTGGTCGCTGCCAGACCTGTTCTTCGCCTCGCCGCTCCACGTCCTGGCGTCGAGTCTGACGGTGGGCGGGCTGGTCGCGCTGGCGAGCTCGACGCTCGACCTCTGGCGGCTCACACGGCGGAGCGCCGTGCGGCCGCTCACCGGGGGCACCGGACCCTGGTCGCTGTTTCTCGCCGGGCAGGTCGCCGCTGGGCTGACGGCCTCGCTGCTGGTGATCGGCTACGGCGCGTTCATCCGGTTCGGCGTGGCCAGTGTGCCGGCGGACATCCTGCATTTCGGTCTGCGACCGTGGGACTGGCCGCGCCTGGCGCTGCTGACCGGCGTGGTCGTGCTCAACGTCTCGGTGGTGGCGGCGGGCGTGATCTGCTATCGCCTGGCGCTGCTCCCCTGGGCCATGGGCTCCCTCACGCCTGTCAGTCGCGCCGCGACGGCGCTGGCTTGGGGCGCCGGACCGTTGGTCCTCATCGGGACGGGCTGGTCCGCCCACCTGACAGCCCGGTGGCCGGCCCTCCTGGCGGCCGTGTTCATCGCGGCCGTGGCGTGGCGGATCGGCCGTGTCCGGGCGAAGCTCCGCCGGGCATCGCAGGCGGCGCGGCTGATGGCGCTGATGCTCGGCGTCGTGCTGCCCTCGCTTGCTTTCTACCCGACGCTCGTGGACGCGGCCGATCGCGCCCGCAAGGCCCTGGTCGAGTCCGGCTTTGCCCCCGAGGTGCTCGACCAGCGTCGAACGCTGCAGGCCCGCCTCGCCACCAGCCTGCGTGACATCGACCGTCTCACCGGCCTCGACGACCTGGTCCGCGCGGCAGACCCGGATCCCGAGGGCGCGCCCCCCGTTGAGGCGGCCTTCCTGATCTGGTCGCAGACCGAACTGGCGCGACTCCGCCTGACGTCGAGCATCGAGCTGTACAACGCGGTCGGCACGCTCGTGAGCCGCTTCTCGCTGAAGCTCCCCGACGTGGCCGGCGCCCAGGTCGCGACGGACGTGGGGTGCTCCTGGGACGTCTTCGAGGAAGTCTCGCCGTTCTTCGCGGAGGAGCGGCGGCTGTTGCACGCCGGCCGCGGGTTGTGCCTGACCGGGCCCGATGGCCGGCAGCGACGTGTCGGACAGGTCGTGGTGCACCTGATGCTCGACTACGGCAACCTGTCGTTCGTCTCGGCACAGAGCCCCTATGTCGCGCTGCTGCGCTCCGGGCAGCAGGCGGCCTCCGTGCCGCCGCGCCCGATGCCGGTCGCTTTCGCGGTGTACGGCTGGAGCGGCCAGGTGCTGTACTCCTCGGAGAGCCGAGCCCGTCCGATCGAGCAGGGCGTGCTGGCGCGTGCGGCATCGGGGCGCGATCCGTTCTGGGTTGCTTCCGATGAGGCGACCGACTCCTACGTCCTGAACGACCGCGGGGCGATCTACGTGCTGAGTATGCGGAGCGTCCGCGGCCTCGGGCACCTGATCGTGATGGCCGAGCTCGTCTCACTCGTCTTCATCGTGTTCCTGTGCGCCGTCACGGCGGGTGTCGCCTACGGCCGTGTGGCCGCCCGGACGCCCACGTCCGGCCGCGCGCTGCTGCGGGAGGTGCGGGCCAGCTTCTATCGCAAGCTGTTCCTGGCGTTCGTCGCCGCGGCGATTGTCCCGGTGGTCGCGCTGGCGTTCGTCGCACGCGCGTACTTCGCCGCGCTGCTCTTCGCCGACATCGAGATGGAGGCCACGCGCACCGTGAGGGCGGCGAGCCGTGTCGTCGAGGACTTCGGCAGCCTCCAGGTGCGGGGACTGGCGGCCCTCCCCAACATCGACGACAACATCGTCGTCTGGCTGAGCCGCGTGATCGCGCAGGACGTGAACGTCTTCGACGGACCCCGTCTGCTGGCGTCGAGCGAGCGGAACCTGTTCGCGTCCGGCCTGCTGCCGACCCGGACACCGGGCGAAGCGTATCGCGCGATTCTGCTCGAGGGACGGCCCTCGTTCGTCAGTCGCGAGGCGGTCGGAGCGGTGGAGTACCTGGTGGCGGCCGCCCCGGTGCGCATCGAGTCCCGTGACGCGATCCTGATGGTGCCGCTCACCTCGAGGCAGCAGGAGATCGAGGCGCAGATCGAGGAATTGGACCGGCGCGTGCTGCTGGCGGCGCTGCTCTTCATCATGGTCGGCGCGGGCATCGGCTATTCGATGGCGGAACGCATCGCGGATCCCGTGAACCGGCTGATGCGCGCCACGCGTCGCATCGCGCAGGGCGACCTGGATGCGCGCGTCGTGGCCACCTCGAGCGACGAGCTTCGGCGCCTCGTCGAGGCGTTCAACCGCATGGCCGAGGACCTCCACCGTCAGCGCGCGGAACTGGAGCGGACGAACCGGCTCGCCGCCTGGGCGGACATGGCGCGGCAGGTGGCGCATGACATCAAGAACCCGCTGACGCCCATCCAGCTCAACGCCGAGCACTTGCAGCGTGTCCATGCGGACCGCGGGCGGCCGCTTGGCGCGCTGGTGGACGATTGCGTGGCCAACATCCTCGGACAGGTGCGGCTCCTGCGCCAGATCTCGTCCGAATTCTCGAGCTTCGCGTCCTCGCCCCAGCCGCGACCGGTGGCGACGGATCTGCGGCGGCTGCTCGAACAGATCCTCGCCCCGTATCGTGTGGGACTCCGCGATCGCGTACGGTTCGAGGTGGACGCCCCGGCGGCGATGCCGAACGCCTTCGTCGACCCGCTGCTGATCAGCCGCGCCCTGACCAACGTCATCGAGAACGCGTTGCACGCGATGCCCGATGGCGGGCGTCTCCGCTTCGTGACCGAACCAGCAGAGACGCCCGGCACGGTGTACTTGCGGGTCACGGACACCGGCATCGGGATGGACGCCGCCGCCATCGGGCGAATCTTCGAGCCCTATTTCTCCACGAAGGCCACGGGGACGGGCCTGGGGCTGACGATTGCGAAGCGGAACGTGGAAGCCAATGGCGGCACGGTCACGGTGGTGTCGGAGGTTGGCGTGGGTACGACTGTGACGATGACGCTGCCAGCGGCTACCGGGATGGGGTCAGGTCACGAATTGTGAGCACGCAGACAGACGGCCCCAGTATCGGATGGAGTATTCGTCTCTGGCCGACCGCTGATGGTGGCAGGTCTTGACCGCATGAACTTCGCCGCAGCCTGTTTGAGGGGCAAGCGGTGCGTACTCACGCAATTCGTGACCTGACCCCACCCTACCACCCTACGGTTCTGTGGGGCCTGGGGGTGGTTCCGGGGCGGCGGCGGGGATGGCGGGGGCGGGCTCTGCCGGCCGGTGGCCCCGAACGCGGGCAATGGCCAGGCCGACGAACGCCGACGCCAGGTAGGCGTAGGCCATGGCCAGGAGCACCTCGTGCGGATTGCTGGCCACCGCCGCGATCAGGGCGGCGAGCAGGATCAGCCCACGGTAGCTGCGCTTGGTGCCGAGATCGATCGACTTGAAGCTGCGATAGCGGATGGTGCTCACCATCAACAGCGCCGGCACGATGACCACGGCCAGCGCCGGGAGCGCCTCCTGGTAGGTCTGCATGCCGGCCGGGAAGTAGAACACCGTGGCCGCGGGCACAGCGGCCGCCGCGGGGCTCGGCATGCCGACGAAGTACCGCTTGTCGCTGGGCGTCTGGATGTTGAACCGCGCCAGGCGGAGCGCCGCAGCCGTGACGAACAGGAAGCCGGCCGCCCATCCCAGGCGGCCCAGCGGCATCAGTCCCCACTGGAACGACAGGATCGCAGGCGCCATCCCGAACGAGATGAGATCGGCCAGCGAGTCCAGTTGCAGGCCGAACTCACTGGTGGTTCCCGTCATGCGGGCGATGCGGCCGTCGAGCATGTCGAGGACGATCGCGATCCCGATGAAGGGCGCGGCCGTGGTGAGGTCGCCGCGCATGGCGTGGATGACGCACGCCCACCCGCAAAACAGGTTGGCCAGGGTGAAGAGGCTGGGGAGCAGGGACACACCGTGGCGCAGCCCGCGTCGCTCGGGTGCGCGCGGCACCGGCTTGATCCGCCCATGGGGGGGGTGACTGTGCTTGATGACCTTGTCCGCCACGATCAGGGTACCTGCCCCAGCACCGTCTCCCCAGCCACGACGCGGTCCCCAGCTTTCACCAGGATCCGCGCGTCGGTCGGGACGTAGAGGTCGATGCGCGAGCCGAACTTCATGACGCCGAAGCGCTGGCCACGGGCCACCGTATCGCCGGCCTTGAGTCGGCACACGATGCGGCGCGCGAGGATGCCGACGATCTGTCGGCACACGACCGTACGCCCCTGGCGTTCGAACCAGACCTCGGTCCACTCGTTCAGCTGGCCTGCCTCCACTTTGTAGGCGGGCAGGAACTGCCCCGGATGATACTCCACGTGCGTCACGGTCCCTTCGACGGGTGTCCGGTTCACGTGCACATCCATCGGGGAGAGGAAGATGCTGATCTGCCGCCACTCCCCTTTCGGTGCGCCGGGCCCGGGCTCCACGCCCGCGAGCATCACGCGGCCATCCGCCGGGGAAACCACGAGGTTCGGGCCGGCAGGCGTGGTGCGGTCGGGATCGCGGAAGAAGAAGACGAAGAACGCGGCGAGGACGAGAAACGGAACGGCCCACGCCCGCCCGCCGCCCCATGCGGCCAGGCCGGCGAGCACGAGGGCGAACAGGATGAAAGGAAGACCCGCACGGTCGATCAACATCGCGTTCCGATCATAGGGCAGAACGCGTCCGAGGCCCCGTAGAAGACTGGGGTCACCGGACAGGCTGCTTCAGAACGCAGCCTGAAGTGAGAAGTGAGAAGTGAGAAGTGAGAAGTCTTCCCCTCCCCCTTCTCACTTCTCACTTCTCACTTATTTTTCAGGCCGGCGTCGGGTGCGCGTGACCTTGCCGGTACTCGCGCAGGATGGCCTCCATTTGATCTTTGAGATGAAGCTTGCGTTTCTTGAGGGTGACTTCTTCGAGCTGCTCGTCGTGAGAGAGGTAGTGCTTGGATTCGAGCTGGACCAGGCGTTCGTCGAGCTCGTGATGCTGGGAGGCCAAACGGCGATACTCGTCGTTGGTCTCGAGGAGCAGGTTCTTCAAGTCCTGTGCCTCAGCCATCGGGCTTGCCTCCTTCCGAGGTCGGGCGATCGATCGCCCACCTTCATTGGCCGCACTCTACCACCCCGGACCCGGGGATTCAACTACCGGCGCGCTGAGCTACCGGCGCGCTGAGCACCAGAGCATCCTCGACCGGCTGCGTGTAGTATCCCTCGCGAACTCCGACCACGCGAAAACCGGCCGATGCGTACAGACGCTGGGCCGCGACATTCGATCGCCGGACCTCGAGCGTCGCGCGCCGGATGCCCATCGCGTGTGCCGCGGCCAGGGTGCCGCCGAGCAGCCGTCGGCCCAGGCCGCGGCCGCGGGCGTCGGGGTGCACGGCAAGGTTGTTGATGTGCATCTCGTCGAGCACCTTCCAGAACGCCGCGAAGCCCGCCACGGGCCGGTCCGGCGTGCGAATCACGAACACCTTGCAGACGTCCGGTCGCACGAGCTCGGCCTCGTACCAGGCCCGGGTGGTGGGGTTGTTGAACGAGGCCTCCTCGATGGCGAGGACCCCATCGAGATCGGCGGGCCCGCCGATCGGCTCCACGATGCTGGGGTCGATCATGGCTGGGCGCTCAGCTCGACGTCCGGCCGGCGGACGTACAGCGGCTGGAGCTCGTGCGGGGCATGTCCACCGTGCCCGATCTGGCGGCGCGCCAGCTGCGCCACGGCCGGCGCGAGCGCGGGCGGCGGCACGACGGGCACTCCGACCAGGATCTCCCGGTACCGCGCCGCACCGTCGCCAGTGAACGTCCAGGCCGAGGACATCAGCGCCTGCCACCGCGACCAGACGGCCGCAGGGGCACCGACCTCGGGCTCGCAGAGCGTCGTGAGGGTCGGGACCGCCCCCGGTGCCCCGGTCGCCTCGTACGCCGCGGCGAACACCTCGCCCCGGGACGCGTCCATCCACGCCCCGATGCGCAGGTGTTCGACGTGCAGCGTGGCGAATGCCGCGACCGCGAGCGCCTCGAACGCGGACACTCCCACCACGGGGCGTCCGGTGACCATCGCCATCCCCTGCATCGCCGCGAGGCCGATCCGCAGGCCCGTGAACCCACCGGGCCCCCGGGCGACGGCCAGGAGATCGATGTCCGGGAGCGACACGCCCGCGGCCCGCAGGACGGCGTCGAACTCGGCGGGCAGGCGTTCGGCGTGGGTGCGCGACGGGTCGCCGTCGGCCACGGCCAGCACGCCGTCGTCCCGGAGGACGGCGGCGCTGCCCGCACGCGTGGAGGTGTCGAGAGAGAGGATCAGCACGGGAGCGGTGGTATGGGGATCGTATACTCGTCTTCGTCAGATTTTCGACCCCCGACACCGTGGCGCAGCCCTCCGATCCTGTTGAGATCCCCGTGCCGGCCGGCGCGACCCTCACGCCCGCCATGCGCCAGTACTTCGAGGCGAAGCGGCAGTACCGGCACGCCCTGGTGTTCTTCCGGATGGGCGACTTCTACGAGATGTTCTACGAGGACGCCCTCGTGGCGGCACGCGCGTTGGACTTGACCCTGACGTCCCGGTCGAAGGACGCCTCGGGCACGGCCGTGCCGATGTGCGGGGTCCCGTATCACGCGGCGGACGGGTACATCGCGCGCCTCGTCAAGAAGGGCTACCGCGTCGCCATCTGCGAGCAGGTGGAGGACCCGAAGAAGGCCAAGGGCGTGGTGAAGCGCGAGGTGGTGCGGGTGGTCTCGCCCGGCACCCTGGCCGACACCGCCTACCTGGACGCCCGGGAGCCGTCGTTCCTCCTCGCGCTGGCGCCCACATCCGGTGCGCACCAGCGCGTGGTCGAGTACGGCGTGGCGCTGCTGGACCTGTCGACCGGCGAGTTCGACGTCGCCGAGTACAGCGGGCCCGAGGGGCTGCAGGCGCTCCGGGACGAGATCGCGGTCCTGCGCCCGCGCGAGATCGTCGTTGCAAGCGGATATGACGTGAAGGCCGCCATTCCGGAGGTCGCGCGGCTCGACCTGCCGATCACCGAGGTGGACGGCTGGCACTTCGATCTCGAGAGCGCGCGCCAGACGCTGCTCGACCAGTTGCGCGTAAGCAGCCTGGACGGCTTCGGCCTCGAGCGGCGCCAGTCGGCGGTCGCGGCCGCCGGCGCGCTGGTGCGCTACCTCCGCGACACGCAGAAGGCCGAGCTGGCACACGTGCGCTCCATCCGGGTGAAGCACGCGGCCGACGCGATGGTCGTCGACCCGACCACCCTCCAGCACCTCGAGGTGGTGGCCTCCGCCGATGGTGGCCGGTCCGGCTCGCTGCTGCACGAGATCGACCGCACCATCACGCCGATGGGTGGACGCCTGATTCGGGCATGGCTGCTCCGCCCGCTGGTGGTCCTGGAACGGATTCGCGACCGCCTGGACGCGGTCGAGGCGTTCGCCATTCGCGGCACCGACCGCGCCAAGGTCCGGGAGGCCTTCAAGGGCATCCAGGACCTCGAGCGCCTGATGTCCCGTATCGCGCTCTCCACCGCGGGCCCGCGGGACCTGGCCGGGCTTCGTGCCTCGCTCGGCGCCGTGCCCCGCATCGCGCTGCTGCTCGACGGCTTCGAAGCACCGCTCGTGCGGAGCCTGCGCAGCGAGCTCGACGATCTGACGGACGTGCGCGGCTGGATCGAGCACACCATCGCCGACGAGCCACCCGCGCTCGCGCGCGACGGCGGGTTCGTGCGCGACGGCGTGGACCCCGAGCTCGACGACCTCCGGCACATCAGCCGCTCCGGCCGGCAGGTCATCGCCGAGATGGAGGAACAGGAACGCGCACGGACCGGCATCGGCTCCCTCAAGGTGCGCTTCAATCGCGTGTTCGGGTACTACATCGAGGTATCGAAGTCGAACCTGCACGCGGTGCCGCCCGACTATCACCGCAAGCAGACGATTGCCGGCGGCGAGCGCTTCATCACGCCCGCGCTGAAGGAGTACGAGGAGAAGATTCTCGGCGCCGACGAGCGCATCCTCGAGCGGGAGCTGAGCTTGTTCGAATCGCTCCGCGCGCGGGTGGCCGCCCAGGCCCCGCGGGTGCTCGACACCGCGCGCGCGCTCGCCGCCCTCGACGTGCTCGCGGCGCTGGCCGAAACCGCGACGGCGGCCAATTACACCAAGCCGCACGTCAGCGACGACGATGCGATCGTCGCGACGGACGTGCGGCATCCGGTGGTCGAGCGCCTGGCGGGCGGCGCCTTCGTGCCCAACGACGTGCGACTCGACGGCGCGCAGTCGCAGCTCGTGATCATCACGGGCCCCAACATGGGTGGCAAGTCCACCTACCTGCGGCAGACCGCGCTCATCTGCCTGCTCGCGCAGACGGGCTCGTTCGTGCCGGCCCGCGAGGCCAAGGTGGGCATCGTGGACCGCCTGTTCGCCCGCGTCGGCGCGTCCGACAACATCGCGCGCGGGCAGTCCACCTTCATGGTCGAGATGCAGGAGACCGCGCAGATCCTGAACGGGGCGACGTCCCGCAGCCTGGTGGTGCTCGACGAGATCGGCCGCGGCACCGCCACCTTCGACGGCCTGTCCATCGCGTGGGCCGTGGCCGAGTACCTGGCCAAGCAGGGGCCCTCACGGCCGAAGACGCTCTTCGCGACGCACTACCACGAACTGACGGACCTCGCCGACTCGGTGCCCGGCGTCGTGAACATGCACGTCGCCGCCCGCGAGTGGAAGGACGACATCGTCTTCCTGCACAAGATCCTGCCGGGGCGATCGGACCGCAGCTACGGCATCCAGGTGGCGCGGCTGGCCGGGCTGCCCTCGCCCGTGATCGCCCGCGCTCGTGACATCCTCCACGCCCTGGAACAGGACGAGCTGAGCCGGGGCGGACGCCCGGCCATCAGCGGACAGCGGGTGGCGCCACAGGAGCAACTCGGGCTGTTCCAGACGACGTCCCCGGTGGAGGAACGCCTGCGCGACCGCCTCCGCGAGGTGGACATCAACCGCACCACCCCACTCGACGCATTGCAGCTGTTGCAGGAGCTGAAGAAGGAGGCGGAATGATCAGCAGGTGCGGGCGGGTGCGGACTGGTGCTGATGGGTGCGGGCAGGTGCAGGTGCGGCAGGTGCGGCGGGTGCGACTGGTGCGACTGGTGCGACTGGTGCGACGAGACTTCAGTCCCGTCGTCTTCGTGGTCTTCGCGCAGTCCTTCGTCGCCTTCGTGCCTAGCTCTTGATCTTCGCGAGCTCCGTCTTCGCGTCGGCGGCGAACGGAGAGTCGGCGTGCTGCTCCACCACCTGGGTCAGGGTCTTGCGGGCGTCTTCGGTCTTGCCCGCCATCCGGTAGGCACGAGCCAGCTCCATCAGCAGCGCCTCGGTGGGTAGTGCGCCGTCCTTCTGATCCGCCAGCTCCTTCAGGGTCGCGATGGCGGGATCGTACTGGCCGGCCGTCAGCTGCACCGACGCCTTGCCGAGCTTTGCCGCACGGGCAATCAAGGGGCTGCTGGCGCCGGTGAGCATGTCGTACTGCGTCATGGCTTCGTCGCGGCGGCCCAAGCGCGCGAGGGTTTCCGCGGCGTGCAGGCGGGCCATCTGTCCCGGCTGTGAGTTCGGGTACCCGTCGGCGGCGGCCATGAACTTGGGCAGCGCCGCTTCGAGCTTGGCCTGCAGCGTGGGATACGTGCCGGGCAACTGCCCGCCCGGGTTGGTGGGGTCGTTCGTCGTGCCCGCCGGCGGCGCGGGCGGCTGCACGTTCCCCTCCTCCACGACCATCCCCTCGGCCAGCAGGGCCGCGGCCTTGCTGTCCACGCTCGACCGCCAGGCCGAATAGCCCAGCAGTCCGCCGCCGACAAGGACGATGGCGCCGAGGGCGCCGAGCATGGCGGTCTTGTTCTGCTCGAGCCACGTCTGGGCGGAGCCCATGGCGAGGGCCAGCTCGTTGTCCTTCAGGTGGTGCCGCTCGGAGGTCTTCATAAGCCTCCTATTGTAGCCATCAGCGGCCCAATCGGGGCAATCTCCCCAAGGAGACCCGCCCGGTCGGGTCTGGTCGGGGCACAATACAGGCGATCCCGTGACCCGCACGCACGTCGTCCGCCGCCATGCCCTCCTGCTGTTGCTGTGTGTGCTGCTCCTGCCGCTCGTCACCGCCGGTGCCTGCCGCCGCTCGGAGAACGGCCCGGCAGGCCCGGCAAGTCCCGTGTCCGTGGCCGGCCCCACGTTCGTGGGCGGCGCCGTGTGCGCCGAGTGCCACGCGCGGGAGGCGTCGCTGTGGCGTGGTTCGTTCCATGCCCGGGCGATGCAGCCAGCCGCCAGCCATACGGTGCTCGGGGACTTCGGCGGCGCGGCCTTCACCTACAACGGGATCACCACGACGTTCCGTCAGGAGGCGGACCGCTTCCTCATTCGCACCGACGGCCCGGACGGCGCGCTGACGGACTACCCGGTGACGTGGACGTTCGGCGCCGAGCCGCTTCAGCAGTACGTGGTGGAGTTTCCCCGCGGGTATCACCAGTTGCCTAGCATCGGCTGGGACTCGCGGGCCGCCACCGACGGCGGCCAGCGCTGGTTTCACCTGTATCCCGGCGAGAAGGTGGACCATCGGGATGCGCTGCACTGGACGGGCCCGGCGCAGAACTGGAACTACATGTGCGCCGAATGCCACTCGACGAACGTGCGCAAGAACTACTCCGCCGCGGACGACCGCTTCGCGACGACCTTCTCGGATGCGAGTGTGTCGTGCGAGGCGTGCCACGGCCCGGGAAGTGGCCACGTGGAGTGGGCGCGACGGGGGGCCGCCGGCGTCCGCGGGCCCGACCCGATGAAGGGCCTCGTCTTCGCACTGAAGACCAACACGCGCGCGTGGCAGATGCCGTCCGGCGAGTCCATAGCCAGGCGGATCGTCCCCATCGGCACCCGCGTCGAGGCCGAGACCTGTGCCCGGTGCCATTCGCGGCGAGGGCAGATCTGGCCGGACTACGAGTACGGCGCGCCGCTCGCCCAGACGCACCGCCTGGCGCTGATCGACGAGGGCCTCTACGAGCCCGACGGGCAACAGCTCGACGAGGTGTTCGAGCACGGCTCGTTCCTGCAGAGCAAGATGTACGCGGCCGGGGTGACGTGCACGAACTGCCACGACCCGCACAGCGGCGCGCTGGCGTTCGAAGGCAACGCGCTCTGCACGCAGTGCCACCTGCCGGCGACGTTCGACGCGCCCTCCCATCACTTCCACACGGCCGGCACCGAGTCGGCGCGGTGCGTGTCGTGCCACATGCCGGAGCGCACCTACATGATCGTGGACACGCGGCGCGACCACGGCTTCCGGGTGCCACGGCCGGACCAGAGCGTCAGCCTGGGTACCTCGAACGCGTGCACGCAGGCCTGCCACGCGGCGAAGACCGCCAGATGGGCGGCCGATGCCGTGCGGCGTTGGTACGGGCCCGGCGCTGCGACACGCCCGTCGTTTGCCGAAGCGATCCATGCCGGGCGCCGGCGCCTGCCCCAGGCGTCGGGGCTGCTGCGCAGCGTCGTGAACGACGCGGAGTCGCCCGCGATCGTGCGGGCCACGGCCCTTCAGTTGCTGGCGAGCGTGGACGGCCCTGCCGCCGCCACCGTCGTGCTCGGAGGCGGTGCCTCTGATCCGGATCCGCTCGTTCGCCGGACCGCCGCGGAGGCGCTCGGGCTGCTGGACCCGCAGACACGCGTGTCCCTGGGTGTGAGGCTGCTGTCCGACCCCGTGCGGACCGTGCGGATGGCGGCCGCGGCGGAGCTGGCCGGTGTGCCGGCGACCGCCACGGGTCCGGAGGGCCAACGCGCGCTCCAGGCCGCGATTGCCGAGTACCGCGCGTCGCAGCAGTTCAACGCCGAGCGAGCGGAGTCGTGGGCCAGTCTGGGCATGCTCGAGGCGCGTCTTGGTAACGCCGCACCGGCGGAGGCGGCCTACCGGACCGCCATCGCCCGTCGGCCGCAGTACGTGCCGCCATATCTCAATCTGGCCGACGTGCTGGCGCGGCTGGGCCGCGAGGGAGAGGCCGACGCGGTGCTGCGACAGGCGCTCGCGGCGGTACCGGAGACCGCGATGGCGCATCACGCGCTGGGCCTGTCGTTGATTCGGCAGAAGCGCGCGCACGATGCCGTGATCGAACTGGCGCGGGCTGTGCAGCTCGCCCCTGATGATCCGCGCTTTGCCTATGTGCTGGGCGTGGCGCTGCACGACACGGGGAACCCGACCGGCGCGCGGCGGGTGCTGGAAGACGCCGAGCGCCGTCACCCCGGCGACCGCGACATCCTGGAGGCGCTCGTGACCTACACGGAGGAGGCCGGCGACATTTCTGCGGCGATTGTCTGGGCGCGGCGGGTCGTGGCGATGGCGCCCGGCGACAGGGAAGCCGCGCGGCGGCTGTCGGCGCTCGAGCTGCGGCGCCGTCGCCGGTGAGGCGGCTGGCTTGCCCTCGATGAGTTGTTCTGCCGAAGCTGGTCTCGCATGCCGACGCGCAATCCGAACGGGCGGCCTGCCAGCCGTAGCTCACGTCCTGATCAGCGTGAGCAAAGGCTGGCGCGCCCGGGCAGAATTGAACTGCCGACCCCCCGCTTAGGAGGCGGGTGCTCTATCCCCTGAGCTACGGGCGCGTGCGTGGTGCGCACCCGCCAGTGTATCCTGACCGCCGCCTGTCATGGGGCCACGCAGGCCGTGGGCGGGTCGAGTCGGATCTCGCGGAACCGCCCAGGGCCGAGCGTCACGCGCAGGCGGTCGACCAGGCCGACCCGCATGATCTCGGGCGTGACGAATGGCGGGGATTCGACGGCGAACCACGGCCCGAAGCAGAGTCCATCGGGGCGTTCCAGCACGACCCGCCACACGTAGCCCGTGTCGAATCGGGTGATGCGAATGAGCCACTCCACCGTGTGCTGCTGACCGTCCGCTTCCACGGGCCGCGCCTCCGCGATGCCCCAGCTGAAGACGGACAGGTCGACCTCCCGCACAATCGTCTGCGCGGAGAGTGTCCCCGCACACAGGACCGCGCCCACCGCGGCCAGCATTCGTCGTCTCATGCCACCGACCTCCTCCGAAGGGGACCCCGACGACGCGAGGTCGCCGTGTTGGTCCCGTCATCGAGATCGGCAACGGGTGTCGGAGCTTGAGCGCCCTGGGCCGGGCGCATCCAGCACGGCCCTGGGGCGAGGTGGCGCCACACCGGACAGGCCCGCCGGTCCGAGGCGGAGCTTCGTTAGTACTGCAGCACGGAATACACGCTCTCGCCGGGCAGCCGGCTGCGCCCGTTCAGGAACCCCAGCTCGATCAGAAACGTGAGCGCGCGCAGGTCACCCCCGATTCGCTTTACCAGCTTGGCCGCCGCTTCCGCCGTGCCACCCGTTGCCAGCACGTCGTCCACGATGAGGACGCGCGCGCCTTTCTGCACCGCGTCGTCGTGCATCTCGAGGCTGTCGGCACCGTACTCCAGCGAGTAGCTCTCGCGCACCGTCTTCGAGGGCAGCTTGCCGGGCTTGCGAATGGGGACGAACCCGCAGCCGAGCGCGTTGGCCACCGCCGCGCCGAGGATGAACCCGCGGCTCTCGATCCCGACAACGGCGTCGATGTCCTCGCCCATGTAGGGTGCGGCCAGCGCGTCCACCGTGTCGCGGAACCCGCGTGGATCGCTCAGCAGCGTGGTGATGTCGTAGAACAGGATGCCCGGCTTGGGAAAGTCGGGCACGTGTCGAATCTTCGTTTTCAGATGGTCCATGGCAGGAGGCAGGAACTAGGAAGCAGGAACCAGGAAGCAGGAAGCAGGACTCAGGGTGCAGGACGTTGGAACCAGGCTCAATCGATGACGAAGCCGTGCGTGGTCAGTGGCTCGATGTCGTCCACCTGGACGTACTCGACGCGGGCGCGAGAGGGGCCCTGGCGCAGCGCGCGCTCGAAGCGCACCACCGACTCGGACTCCCCTTCCACCACCGCCTCCACGCGGCCGTCGTCCAGGTTGCGGACCCACCCGCTCAGGCCCTCACGCCGCGCGGCGTCGGCCGCGAAGAACCGGAAGCCGACGCCCTGGACGCGGCCGTTCAGCAGGAAGCGCCTGGTAACGCGCATCCGGACATTCTAGCGCGGCGGAGACGACGGGACCGAAGTCCCGTAACTCCGTATCTCCGGACGTTCGTATTCTCCGGTCGTCCGTACGCCCTCGACGTCCGGACCCTCCACCGTCCGGACGTCACCTTCCTTTGTCACTCTTCTCACTTCTCTCTTCTCACTGCCGTCGCCCCTGCGGCGCTGGCTGTGGCGGTGCCTTCACGTCCGGGTTCACCGGCTCAATTTTCTCCCGCTGGAACGCCGCGTTCAGCCGCGGCAGGTCCGTCTTGATGGTCGCGTCCTTCTTCTGCAGTTCGGCGTCGAGCGCCTTCGAGAGTTCCTCGAAGACCTCGTAGGTCTGCTGCGTCGGCCGGTGGTCCGCGCTCTCGATCACGCCCATCAGCGCGGCGATCTTGTTGTTCAACTTGATCGGGTAGTTGAGCGGGTCCTGGCCGCTCTGGTTCCGCACCTGGTAGACCTCCTGCTCCACCGAGGCGAGCGAGTTGAGCACGCTGTCGGCCAGTTTCTGGATCTCGGCCTTTCGCCGCGGGCCGACCTTCTCGAGGCGCTGGTTGATCTGATCCCGGATCCCGCGAATCTGGATGACGGCCATGTTCGCGGCGGTGACCTTGTCACGCACCTGCACCGACAGCTTGAACTGTTCCTGCAGGTAGGCTTCGCTGATGCCACCGGCCAGCAGCCGCGGGTCCACCGACAGCGCGAACTCGCGTGCCTTCGTCTCGCCGTTCGCGGTGATGCGGACGGAGTACTTCCCCGGAGGTGCAGCCGGCCCGCGCTGCGGCTGGGCCGCCCACATGATCATGCCCGGGAAGACCGTGGCGCCCTCGTAGCGCATGTCCCAGGTGAAGCGGTTCATGCCCTTCGACACGCCCACCCGTGCCGGCGCCATGCCGAAGAAGGCGGCCATCTCGGGGTCCACGCCCTCGGGCAGGCCCGTGCCCTGCGGCTTCGGGGTGCCGGTGAAGGTCCTGAGGACTTGGCCCTGCGCGTCGAGGAACTCGATCTTCACCTCCTCGGCGTCCTTGCCCAGGTAATAGTCGAACGTGACGTTGCGGTCCCGCCCGCGCAGCGGGTTGAAGGTCTCGAACACGAACAGGTTGTTTGTGGTCAGCTCCGGCGTGGCCTGGCGCAGCACGCCGATGTTGTCCAGGATGTAGAAGCCACGGCCATGCGTGCCGATCACGAGGTCCCGTTCCTCCACGACGATGCCGTGAACCGGGGTGGTCGGCAGGTTCAGCTTCAGCGACTGCCACGCGGCGCCGTCGTTGAACGAGACGTAGATGCCCTGCTCCGTGCCCACATAGAGGAGGCCGCGCCGTTTCGGATCCTCGCGAATCGTGCGGGGGAAATCGTTCTCCGGGATGCCGGTGACGATCTTCGTCCAGGTCTTCCCGAAGTCCGACGTCCTGTAGACGTACGGCCGGCGGTCTCCCATCTGATACCGGTTGCCGGCCAGATACGCCACGCCGTTCTGGTGTGGCGACGCCTCGATCAGGCTGATGCGCGTGAAGTCCGGGAGATCCGGCGGCGTCACCTTCTCCCAGTTCGCCCCGCCGTCACGGGTCACGTGCACCCACCCGTCGTCCGAGCCCGTCCAGATGGTGCCCGCGTCCTGACGCGACGGTGCCACGGTGAAGATGACCGCGTAGGTCTCGACGCCGGTCTGGTCCTTCGTGATCGGACCACCCGACGCCTGCATCGTCTTCGGATCGGAGCGGGTCAGGTTCGGGCTGATCTTCTCCCAGCTCTGGCCCCCATTCGCCGTGCGCCACAAGTACTGGGACGAGGCGTAGAGTGTCTTGCCGTCCACCGGCGAGAACACGATCGGGTAGGTCCACTGGAAGCGCTCCGTGATGTCGATCGCGGAGTAGCCCATCGGGTTGTTCGGGTAGATGTTCACCGCGCGTTGTTGACCCGTCTCGCGATCCAGCCGGCTCAGGAAGCCGCCGTAGCTGCCGGCGTAGAAGACGTTCAGGTCGTTCGGATCCGGCGCGATGTAGCCGCTCTCGCCGCCGCCGACGGCGTAGAAGATCGGGGGGAGGCTGCCCTCCCCCGCTCCGGGATTGGCCTGGCTGCCGACGCACGCCGTGGAATTGTCCTGCTGCGCGCCGCACACGTGGTAGGGCACGTGCTTCGTCGTGAAGACGTTGTAGAACTGTCCGGTCGGGAAGTCCTGGCTCGTCCACGTGCGGCCGCCGTTCACCGTCACGTTGCCGCCGCCGTCGTTGGACTGCACCATGCGCTGGTTGTCGGACGGCGCAATCCACAAGTCGTGGTTGTCGCCATGCGGCACGCGGATGGTCGTCGTGGTCTTGCCGCCATCGGTGGACTTGAAGAACTGCACGTTCAGGATGTAGACCGTGTCCGTGTCCTTCGTGTCGGCGACCACGCGCGTGTAGTAGAACGCGCGTTGCCGCAGGTTCCGGTTGTCGTTGACCAGCTTCCAGCTTCCGCCGGCGTCATCCGAGGCGTAGAGGCCGCCCTTCTCGTTCTCGATGATCGCGTAGACCCGGTTGCCATCCACGGGCGAGACCGAGACGCCGACCTTTCCCCAGATGCCCGAGGGCAGCCCGGGGTTCTTCGTGATCTCCGTCCAGGTATCGCCGCCGTCGGAGGACTTGAAGAGGCCGCTGCCGGGGCCGCCGCTCGACATCCCCCACGGGCTCCGGAACGCCTCCCACAGGCCTGCATAGATCACGCTCGGGTTCTTCGGATCGATCGAGATGTCCACCGCCGCGGTCTTCTCGTCGCGGTAAAGGGTCTTCGTGAAACTCTGGCCACCGTCGGTGGACTTGAACACGCCGCGCTCGGAGTGGTCGTTGTAGACCTGCCCGAACACCGCGGCGTAGACGATGTCGCAGTTCGTCGGGTGGATGCGGATGCGCGCAATGGCCTGTGAGTCCTGCAGCTGCGGCAGGTGCGTCCAGGTCCGGCCGCCGTCGGTGGTCTTGTAGAGCCCGTCGCCCTGGATGATGTTGCCGCGGAACTGCGTCTCGCCGCCGCCGATGTAGACCACGTCCGGGTTCGCCTGGCAGACGGCCAGCGCACCGATCGACGAGCTGGTGATCTTGCCGTCTGTCATCGGCTCCCAGTTGCTGCCGCCGTCGGTGGTCTTCCAGGCGCCGCCGCCGGTCGCGCCGAACCAGTACTCGTTCGGCCGGGCGTCGCTGCCTCCAACCGTGATGGACCGGCCGCCGCGCGCCGGGCCGACGCTGCGCCAGCGCATGCCGCTGTACAGGCTGGCATCGACCACACCGGACGTCTGGGCGGTCACCGCCGCGCCGGAAGTCCAGAGGGTGAGCGCCAGCGCCACGGCACCCGCCAGCATTGTGCAGTTCTTGAAGGTGGTCATGGGGGCCCCCGATGAATACTCGCCTGCTCCTGTTGTTCTTCAACGATCGTTCAGTGTAGCGCGATCGCGGGCCAGCAGGATGATGCCGACGGCGTTCAGCAGGAGGATGCGGACGCGCCGGACCAGGGCGAGGGCCACACCGGACGACGAGCCGAGGCCGATGAGTTGGGCGACGGAGCCGGATCCCAGTTCGTCGATGCCGAGCCGGTACGGGACGAACTTGAACGCTACCGTGATGAAACGCCCGGTCGTCTCCATCAGGAACGCCTCCGGGACGGACGTCGCCCCGCCCCCCGGCATCACGCGCAGGATCAGCCAGACCTCGAGCACCGCGAGCGCGTGGAAGACGCCCTCCCAGGCCAGTACCTTCGCGAGCCGCGAAGCCGGCCAGAGCACGACGTCGTACACGCTGCGTTCGAGCGCGTCGAATGTGGCCGCCGAGCCGGGCCGCCCGATGAGTCGCGCCAGCACGTGCCCGGCGCGCGACAGCAGCGCGGGCCGGGTCCGGAACATCCAGAACGCAAGCAGGCCGGCGATGGCCGATGCCCCGACAATGGCTTCCCCCATCTGCTCGATGACAGGGGGCACGTGCGCACGCTGGAGCAGCACCCAGACGCCCCCGAGCAACATGGCCAGGACCGAAGCCGTATAGAAGCCGTTCTCGACGGCGACGGACGAAAGGCTGACGGCAGTGGAGACGTGCCGCCTGGCCAGCATGATCTTCGTGGGCTCGCTGGCGAGGAGCCCCAACGGCGTGAGATTGCCCAGTGCGTCGGCCGCGAGCACGGCGCCGAACGCCGCGCCGAACGGCAGGCCCTCGGGGTGTTCGGCCCTCGAGCAGATGGTCCAGGCGCGCGCCCGGACCGCCATGCGCGCGGCGCCGAGCAGCACGACGACGGCGAGCCAGAGGCCGACGGACCGAATGCTGTCGAGGATGCTGCTTGCTCCGGCCTGGCGGATGCTGGCGACCAGAAGGACGACGCCCAGCAGGAGGACGGTGAGGCTGACGAGGGAGACACGTGGACGTGCCGGCGAGCCTGACTCGGTCACGAAGCCCCCAGCATACCAACCTTCACGGGCCGGCAACCCGTCGGGAGGACTCGAGGTGTGCTCTGAACGACAAACGCCCGCGTTGCCGCGGGCGTCGTAGGACTGTCGAAGTGGTCGGGGCGACTGGATTCGAACCAGCGACCTCTCGGTCCCGAACCGAGCGCTCTACCAAGCTGAGCCACGCCCCGAAGAGGAGAGCCCGTAGTGTAGCACAACGGGGGGTCATCGACGCGGCGCGCCGGTCTCGACATCAACGGCGGTCCTCGCCGCTCGGCGGCGTCCACCGCCCCTTCAGTCCAGGTGACGGAAAAGGGCAGAGCCTGTCTCGTCACCGGACAGTGGACTGACGTGAATTGTCAGGCCAGACAAGAAGCGTCAGACACCGTACGGTTTTGTTGTGCTGTTATAGGAAATTCTGCGCAATTACTCCTGGCCCACTGATTGCATTCTAGAACTGCGCGTTACGTCGTTAAAAGACGTTAAGTGACTTTAATCGACCATTGAGTTTTGATATGTCAACTACTCCCCTCTTCTCCAGGCATGGAACGGTCGCGCTGGCCATCTGCCTGAGCCTCCTCCTGGCCACCTCCGCCGCCGTGTTCGCCCAAGCGGTCGAGGTCTCGGTCTCTCAGACCGTCGTTCCGGCGGGTTCGCCAGTGACGGTCACGTTGCTCGGACCCCCGGGGCAGTTCTTCGCGGTGGCTGGCAGCACGACGGGGTCGGGTCTGACCTACGGCGGCGTTGCCCTCCAGTTGGGTACCGACGCTTTGGTCCTGGCGAGCGGCGTGATCGACGGTACCGGCCGCGTTGCCGTGACCGTCACACCGCCGTTCCGCGGCACCGTGCTGGACCGCTACTACATCATCGGGGTCGTGGCGCCGAGCCCTTCGTTTCTGCCCCCAAGCGCGTCGCCAGCCGTCGTCTTGAAGAACGGTGACCTGTTGGGAGGCGTCATCGGGCCGGCCGGTCCGGAGGGGCCGCGGGGACCGCAGGGCGAGACTGGGCCCCCGGGGCCCATCGGTCAGCCCGGGTCCCCAGGTCCCCAGGGTTCGGTCGGTCCCCAGGGACCGGTCGGCCCGAATGGTGCGACAGGCCCGGCTGGGCCGGCGGGTCCGCAGGGCCCCATGGGTGCGACCGGATCTGCCGGGCCGATAGGGCCGGCAGGCCCCGCAGGCCCACAGGGCGAGGTGGGGCCGCGAGGTTTGGTGGGACCGACCGGGCCGCAGGGACCTGCCGGTTCCGCTGGTCCGCAAGGCGCGCATGGCGAGATGGGCCCGCAGGGTCCCGCCGGTCCGGCAGGGCCTGCCGGACCACAAGGGGCCCAGGGGCAGGCTGGCCCCGCGGGGCCGCAGGGTGAGATCGGGCCGCAAGGACCGGCTGGTCCGATGGGTCCGGCGGGTGCGGACGGTGCGGTCGGTCCCCAAGGGCCGGCGGGGCCGCAGGGCCCGCAGGGCGTGCCCGGGTTGAACGGTGCGGACGGTGCCATGGGCCCGCAGGGGCCGCAGGGGCCGGCGGGTGCGGACGGCGCGGTCGGTCCGCAGGGACCGGCGGGTCCCGCGGGTGCGGATGGTGCGGCGGGGCCGCAGGGTCCGGCGGGTCCGCAAGGCGTGCCCGGGCTGAACGGTGCGGATGGTGCGGTCGGCGCACCGGGCCCGATGGGGCCGGCGGGTGCGGACGGCGCGGTGGGCCCGCAGGGGCCGGCGGGGCCGCAGGGCCCGCAGGGCGTGCCCGGGCTGAACGGTGCGGATGGTACGGTCGGCGCACCGGGCCCGATGGGGCCGGCGGGTGCGGACGGCGCGGTGGGCCCGCAGGGGCCGGCGGGGCCGGCTGGGCCGCAGGGCGAGATGGGGCCGCAGGGACCGGTGGGTCCGTCCGGCGCGGACGGGGCGGTCGGTCCGCAAGGGCCGGCTGGTCCGGCGGGGGCTGACGGTGCGGTTGGGCCGCAGGGCCCGCAGGGTCCGGTGGGTCCGGCCGGCGCGGACGGCGCGGCGGGTCCCCAGGGGCCGGCTGGTCTTGCGGGTGCGGATGGTGCGGTGGGTCCGCAGGGACCGGCCGGGCCGGCTGGGCCGCAGGGTGAGATGGGTCCGCAGGGGCCGGTGGGTCCCGCGGGTGCGGACGGTGCGGTGGGACCGCAGGGCCCGCAGGGCGTGCCTGGGCTGAACGGTGCCGACGGTGCGGTTGGCCCGCAGGGTCCAATGGGTCCGGCCGGCGCGGACGGTGCGGTCGGTCCGCAGGGGCCGGCTGGTCCGGCGGGGGCTGACGGCGCGGTGGGTCCGCAGGGCCCGCAGGGCGTGCCTGGGCTGAACGGTGCCGACGGTGCGGTTGGCCCGCAGGGTCCGATGGGTCCGGCCGGCGCGGACGGTGCGGTCGGTCCGCAAGGGCCGGCCGGTCCGGCGGGTGCGGATGGCGCGTTGGGCCCCCAGGGACCGGCGGGGCCTCAGGGTCCGCAGGGCGTGCCTGGGCTGAACGGCGCGGACGGTGCGGTCGGTCCGCAGGGGCCGGCTGGTCCGGCGGGGGCTGACGGTGCGGTTGGGCCGCAGGGCCCGCAGGGTCCGGCCGGCGCGGACGGCACGGTGGGTCCGCAGGGCCCGCAGGGCGTGCCTGGGCTGAACGGCGCGGACGGCGCGGTGGGTCCCCAGGGGCCGGCGGGAGCGGATGGCGCAGTCGGTCCGCAGGGGCCGGTGGGTCCCGCGGGTGCGGATGGTGCGGTGGGTCCGCAGGGACCGGCGGGGCCGGCCGGGGCGGACGGTGCAGTCGGTCCGCAGGGCCCGGTTGGTCCCGCGGGTACAGATGGTGCGGTGGGTCCGCAGGGACCGGCGGGGCCGGCGGGAGCGGATGGCGCAGTCGGTCCGCAGGGGCCGGTGGGGCCCGCGGGTGCGGACGGTGCGGTCGGTCCGCAAGGGCCGGCCGGTCCGGCGGGTGCGGACGGCGCGGTGGGTCCCCAGGGTCCGGCGGGT